>OGFP01000259.1_pt1 | contig 26915 bp, 5 predicted proteins | sample 1570971 | NCBI WGS metagenome assembly OGFP01 (sample SAMEA2582033, study PRJEB24529) | metagenome | biome: Human gut stool | place: China | collected 2011 | reverse complement strand
ATTATGGTTGGTTTTGACTTTGTCAAAACCCGCACTCTGGCATATGTTCAATCATTTTGATTGATTACCTATCATTGTTCAGTTTTCAAAGATCTGTGCCCCTTCATATGGGGTACTTGAATATAATAACATTTCCATATACTGATGTCAACAAAATTTGGACAAATTTTACGACAAATTTCAGGAAAATTTTATCATTATTTTTGCACAATTTCACGGACTAATTTTACAGATTTAAAACTTGAGTTATATTACTTTTTTAGACATATCATATAGGGAGAATTTAAAATAAAAAGAAGCCGCAACAAGAATACATCTATTGCATTCTGTTGCGACTTCTTGTCTATATGACAGTGTGTTAATAGAATCCCTTATTTGTGTCTCAACACTGTATATTAAAAACTTTTATATATAAGGTTATTGCAACTGCACATTCCTTATAACAAAAGCTATACATATAATGTGATTATATATGTATTAGATGATTAGTTATCTGTCTGAATCGCTTCACGAAGGTTAATTTCGTGCATGTCTCCAACAGAAGGTTCTTCTGCAGACATATTTTTTACAGTTTGTTTTGTAGCAAACCAAACTGCTTCATTCATGTAATAACGCAATTCTTCATTAGATACATGTTCTTGATCTTGAGCCATGATATCAAGCATAGCATCTTCCAATGCTTGTGCTTCTTCATCAGTCAAAGGACCGCCAACGGCCTTTTGTTTTTGAAGCAATTCATTCATGCGATCAACCATGCTGCGCAATACATTGTAACCATAGCTATTTGTGTAACCTTGGTCCTTATCATATTTAGGGAATGTGTAATAGCTATACTCGTTTTTATTACGGTTTTCACCATTCCAGTTCAATGCAGTTTCTTGGCCATGTACATAGCCTAAAGAATGTTTACGGAAATAATCAGCATAGTTATGCTTATCTTTAGAATGTAACCATTTAGCTTCTTCTTTAGTTAACGCTTGATGATTATTCTTTTTGCTTTCAGCTAAAGCAATGTGTTTTTCCGCATTTTCCCATGCTTTCACAAATTCATGGATACTTTGCACTGCCTGAGGGCTAGCCACAGGAACCAATACAACAGAACCTGTTGTAGGCACTTTAGCTGGATTTGGTAAAAGCAATGGATCATCAAATGTAGCAGATGCCGCATTAACATGGAATACGCCACTGCCGAATAATACTGCCGCTGTGAAAGCAAGCAAAGTGGATTTTTTCATTATATATTCCTCTTTTCTATCAACGAATTAAATCGGGTGAGAGGACCCCCAAAAGGGAATCCTCAACCCGTAATGTTCAGTATGAACGTATTATAAACCTAGTCTTGCCATCATTGCAGCAATATTAGCTTTCATTTGTTCATTTTCAGCTTTCAAATCAGCTACTTCACCTTTTAATCCTTGATTTTCAGCTTTCATTGCAGCAAGTTCACGTTGCATTGCATATGTGGAACTGATAGGTCCTTTACGGTAACGATCTGCAGTTTCTGCTTCACCGTCTCTGTTACCTACTTTCCAAGTTACACCAGCATTTGCCATCATATGGCTATTGCTACCCGCCCAAGCTACGCCAGCATGTAACATCATGGATTCATTTTTGTAATGAGCCACGCCTAATGCCAATGCGGAGTCACCACGGTAGTTACCATAACCTGCCATGATTTGAGTAGGTTCGTAAGGATCATAAGCCATAGGTTTCAATGCAGACAACGCGGAGGATAAAGCACCAACTTGACGAACTTCTTTTACAACATTATTCATGCTGTTTGCAACACGATTAAGTTGGGAACCATTAACAGCATCAGTAGAAGTGGAGCTAATTTCACCTGGTGCTACGTTAGTAATCTTATTACCACCGTTGTTCAAACCAGAGCTTGTTAAGGATACGCTGCCACCCGCATTATTTTTAATTGTGATACCGTTACCGTTTGTCACAGTTGTATGACCGGAGTTATCCATAGTTGTAATGGAGTTGATACCAGTAATATCTTTTGCCAAACGAACATTCAAGCTGCCGTTGTTATCGGAAATAACACCGATATTGTTTGCAGTGGAAAGTTTGCTTTCATCAGTAACGCCACCTTTAACAGTCACTTTTTGACCTAAGTCACGATGGAATGCACCTTTATCACCTTCAAAGTCCAAGCCCGCTTTCTTAAGGCCGTCGATACCTTTCTTCAAGTCACCGATGTTAGCACCATTTGTTAAGCTGCTGCTATTATTAGCGATATTGTTGATATCTTCGCCAGCTTTATAACCGCTTGCCATGTTAACAACTTGATTGCCACCATTGTTCAAGCCGTCCTTAGTCAATGTTACTGCACCAGTACCATCTTTAGGGGAACCTTGACCTGCTGGAGGAGTAGTAATTGCAACACCGTTGCTGCTAACAGTAGTAGTTACTTTAGTACTACCCATGCCAGATGTAACAACCACACCATCTGCAGTTGTGCTTGTTCTCTTAGTCTTTTTGTCAGTAGTTACAACACCGTTAACAGTCAACTCAGTGGACTGAGTTGGATTATCTACAAGTACACCTTTAGCTGTTGTTTGAGTTGTATTATTTTGACTATCAGATACTTTCACATTATCTGCAGTAAGAGTAGTCTTATTACCAAATGTATCAGTGCTTGTAACACCTCTACCGTTTGTTAAAGTAGAGTGTTGTTGATCGTCTGTAGTTGTAGTTACACTGCGTAAGTTCAAGTCTTTTTTGATATCTACAGTGTATGTTTTGGACTTATCCGCATTTGTTGTAGATGTTACAGTTGTATTGCCGCTATCGCCAGCTTTCACTGTTGTAGTTGCTGCCGCCATGCTGCTCTTCAACTGTTGAACGTTAACTGCATCTGTATCATTTACACCAGCTGCCACGTTAGTAATCTTTTGATTATTTGCATTTAAGCCTTCGTTAGAAATGTATGTTTTACCGCCTACAGATACGCCCTTATCATCAAGAACAACTTGTTTGTTTGGATCGGAACCAACTGTTACAGAGTCAAGACCTTTAAGGTTCTTAGCAAGTTTAACGTTCAAGTTACCGTTTTCATTAACTACGCCAATGTTACCATTTGAAAGTTTAGAAGCATCAGCTTCGCCACCTTTAAGTTCCAATGTTTGACCAAGGTCTTTATGGATAACTTCACCGGAGTCGCCTTTGAAGTTCAAGCCTTTCTTAGTCAAGTCTTGAGTGTTCTTATCAATTTTGTTATCTACAACTTTCAATTGATCTTCTGTTGCAGCTTGACCATTAGTGATCTTATTAGGATCCCAAGTTCTGTTAGTCAAATCGTTAACAGTACCAGAACCACCATTGATAGTTACCTTACCGGAGTTGATTGTACCGTTTGTACCATTGATATTTACAGCATTAGCACCTTCGCCAGCTCTAATGATACCTGTTGTACCATCGAAATGAACTGATGTATTGCCGGAGCCCAATGTCACTGTGTCTTTCAAGTTTACAGTGTATGTTTTAGCTTTTGTAAGATCGTTGATTTCTTCTTCAACATGAATGTTCTTGCTACCTTTTACCTTAGTATCGGACGCAGCTTTTACTTCGTTCAATTGTTTAAGGTTAACAGCATCGCTATCTTCTGTACCAGCTTTAACATTTTTGATTTGTGTATTGTTTGCATTGAAGCCGTTGTTTGTAACAAATGTATTACCACCAATTGTCAAACCATTATTATTAATAGTTGTTTGACCAGTTGTTACGCTATTCAAGCCTATTAAATCTTTTGCAAGTTTAACATTCAACTTACCGTTTTCGGATACAACACCGATGTTGTTGTCAGACAATTTAGATTTCTCAGTAATGCCACCTACAACATCCAATGTTTGACCAAGATCTTTATGGATTAATTCGCCAGAATCAGCTTGGAAGTTCAAGCCTTTCTTAGTCAAGTCATTGCCGTTGTCAGTGATTTTCTTATCAACAATTTTCAATTGGTCTTCTGTTGCAGCTTGACCACTTGTGAAGTTTTTGCCATCCCAAGTGATGTTTGTCAAGTTATTTACAGTACCAGCAGTACCGTTGACAGTCACTTTACCGGAGTTGATAGTGCCGTTTGTACCATTGATAGTTACAGCATTAGCACCGTCACCAGCTTTTATGATACCTGTAGTACCGTTGATGTTGATTGCATTATTGCCGGAACCTAAAGTTACATTGTCTTTCAATGCTACTTTGTAAGTTTTAGCTTGTGTATTAGGATCTACTGTGGAGTTAACATTGATGTTTTCGCTACCTTCAACTGTAGTGTTAGATGCATTTTTAACTTCATTCAATTGATTCAAGTTAACTGCATCATTGCCATCAGTACCAGCTTTTACGTTTTTGATTTGTGTATTGTTAGCATCAAAACCGTTAGCTGTAACGAATTTCTTACCACCAATTGTTAAACCTTCGTTATTAATTGTTGTAGCACCAGTTGTTACGCTTGTTAAGCCAGTCAACTCTTTAGCGAGTTTAACGTTCAACTTACCGTTTTCAGATACCACACCGATGTTATTGTCGGACAATTTAGCTTTATCGGAAGTACCACCTACAACGTCTAATGTTTCGCCAAGGTCTTTATGAATGCTTGTAGCATCATCACCTTTGAAGTTCAAGCCCTTCTTAGTCAAGTTGCTACCGTTGTCAGTGATTTTCTTATCAACAACTTTCAATTGGTCTTCTGTTGCAGCTTGGCCGCTTGTGATGTTATTAGCATCCCAAGTGATATTTGTTAAGTTGTTTACAGTACCTTTAGCACCGTTAACAAGAACTTTACCGGAATTGATATTGCCTGTTACACCGTCAATCGCTACGTTACCAGCAGTAATTGTGCTGTTTGTACCATTGATAGTTACAGCATTGTTGCCTTCGCCGGCTTTTACAATACCTTTTGTACCGTCGATGTTAACAGCTGTATTGCCGGAACCCAATGTTACTGTGTCTTGTAAACCAACTGTATAAGTCTTAGCTTTAGTAAGTGGATCTTCAGAATCAGTTACATTGATGTTTTTGCCTGCTTTTACAACAGTTTTAGCTGCCGCTGCGTTGTTAGATACTTCTTTCAACTGTTTAAGGTTAACTGCATGATTATCCTCAGTACCAGCTTTCACGTTTGTGATTTGAGTATCGTTAGCATTGAAGCCATTACTTGTAACAAATGTGTTGCCACCGATTGTCAAACCATTGTTGTTAATAGTTGTAGCACCAGTTGTTACGCTGTTCAAGCCTGTCAAATCTTTAGCAAGTTTAACATTCAATACGCCGTTGTTATTAACTACGCCGATATTATTTTCTGAAAGTTTAGATGCGTCAGCTTGACCGCCAGAGATTTTCAAAGTTTGACCAAGGTCTTTATGAATTGCAGTACCTGCATCACCTTGGAAGTTCAAGCCTTTTTCTACGATTTCAGTTTTTGTAGTATCAATTTTATTGTCTACAACTTTCAATTGATCTTCTGTAGCAGCTTGACCATTAGTAATAGCCTTAGGATTCCAAGTTCTGTTAGTCAATTCGTTAACAGTACCTGTAGTACCATTGATTGTTACTTTACCAGAGTTGATAGTACCATTTGTGCCATTGATAGTCACAGCATTAGCGCCGTCGCCAGCTTTCACGATACCTGTTGTACCGTTAATATTGATAGCTGTGTTACCAGAACCTAATGTTACTTCATCTTTCAAGCCTACAGTATACGTTTTAGCTTTAGTTACATTGTCGATGCTTTCATCAACTTTAATGTTTTTGCCTTCAGCTACTTTCGTATTAGCTGCAGATGCACTGTTGGATACTTCTTTCAATTGTGCCAAGTTTACTGCATCGCTGTCGATTGTACCGCGAGCAACGTTAGTAATCTTGTTACCACCATTATCCAAGCCAGTTTTAGTAAGAGATACAGATGCATTGTTTGTAGCACCATTGCTGATAGTTACACCGTTGGAGGTAACTTTTGTATCGCCTACAGTTACGCTGTTCAAACCTTTAAGGTCTTTAGCCAAACGAACTTTCAAGTCGTTAGAGCCATCAGATACAACACCGATGTTATCTTCAGCAGTTAATTTGGATGCTTCTGTAATGCCACCTTTAACATTTACTTGTTCACCAAGTTTTTTATTGATTACGTTACCGGAGTCAGCACCGAATTTCATGCCTTTATTGATCAATTCTTCTTTAGTCTTGAACAATTGGCTGCCATTGATAGCATCTGTGGATGTAGCTGTTACAGCACCATCTTTTACATTTGTAATTGTAGTGCCATTAGCGCCTTCCAATGTTACCTTAGTTTTATCAACAACACCGTTATTGATGTCATATTTAACAGCACGATCTGTTAATTTATCTACAGAAGTCTTGGATGCAATGTTATTGATTGTAACTTGTTCTTTAACGCCTGCATGGTTTTTATCCTCTACAGTCAAGGATACTTCACCATTGTCGTTTACCTTGTAGGAACCGTCAGCGCTGGAGTTTCTTACAAGACGATAGTCAGTTGCACTGCTACCTTGTTGAGTAATTTGTTCACTAACTTTTTTCAACTGATCTTCAGTCGCTGCACGACCGGATACGATAGATGTGGAATCCTAGTTCTTATTGCTCAAGTTAGTTACATAATTACCAGTTTCACTTGCATGTTTCGTATTTTGAACAGTTTGAGCGCCCATTACAACAGCACCAGCAGTTACTCTACCTGCTGTACCATCAAGAACTACTTGATTGTTACCGCTACCCAATGTCACTTTGTTGTTCAAACGAAGATCATATTTAGCGCCTTCAGTGCTTGTAGCAGGAGTTGTTGTCAATTTAAGGTTATCATCGGAAACAGTTACTTTAGAATGTTTACCTGCTTCGATTTTCACATCATGTAATTGGCTACCGTTTACAGCGTCTGTAGAAGTAGAGGATACTTCGCCGGCTTTCAAGTTAGTAATTGTTGTGCCACCTTGGCCTTCCAAAGTAACCTTGTTTTTATTAACAGTAGTACCGTTAAGATCATATTTAACAGCACGTTCTGTCAATTTATCCAATTCAGTTTTGGATGCAATATTGTTGATTGTTACCGTATTAGCAGGGTTGTTAGGATGAGCTTCATCTTTAACTTTCAAATCAACTTTATTGTTTTCTACAGAGTAAGAACCATCTGCAGAATTTGTATTGTTGATCAAGCGGTAATCTGTTTTAGCTGCATTAGTAGTCTTGATTTCATCAGACACTTTTTTCAACTGATCTTCAGTTGCTGCACGACCAGATGTGATTGTAGGGTTTTGAACATTCCATTCTTTATTGTCCAAACCAGTTACATAGTTTTTATTGTCGCTATGTTTACCTACACGAACAGAACCTGCAGTTACGCTGTTCAAACCTGTTAGGTCTTTTGCCAACTTAACATTAAGGTTGCCGTCTTTAGCTACAACACCGATGTTGTTGTCAGATAAAGCACCTGTGGCGCCACCAGTAATACCTAAAGTATCGCCAAGTTGTTTATTGATTTTAACATTGTTATCGCCTTGGAAGCTTAAGCCTTTAGCGATCTTGTTAGTGTTATTTGTGATATTAGTAGTATTGATATCTTGTTGCTCTTTAGAAGCAAGGTTCGTCAACTTAACTTGTTTAGGGTTGGAACCATCAGCATCCGCAACAGTCAATGTCATGCTACCATCAGCAGCTACTTTATATTCGCCGTTGCTGCCTGCTGCAGGGTTTGCAATCAAGCGGTAGTCAGTTTTGGAAAGACCGTTAGAGATTTTAGAGATATCAACATCAAATGTTTGATTATCATTACGTGTCAATGTCAATCTCTTACCGTCATTGGATACTGTACCGGATGTAACATAAGTATTTTTCAAACCTGTTACTTCAGCAGTCAAACCATTTGTACCGGTCATGTTAATTTTGCCGTTACCGTTTGCTTCATACGTAGCAGCACCACGTTGTAAGTATTTATCGTATTTAGCCGCAATACGAGAGATATCACCGATATTAGCAGCATTTGTTAATGTATCACCACCGGATTGTACATTGGTAATTTGATACCCACCAGCATTGATACCGGTTCTGCTCATAGAAACTTTACCAGTTGTAACGGAGTTGAAGTTTGCATCATCAACTGTTGCAACCGTAACATTATCTCCGGCGCCTTCTAATTTAATATTATTACCAGCTTTAAAGTTCACTGTACGATTAGGAGCTTTTACGTCTTTAACCTTTTGGCCATTAACTTGAAGTTCCCAGCCAGAGTTTGCGGATTTAATAGCTTCATGAACAGTGTTTTTACCTGTATCACCAATATTAGTCATGGTGATAGTACCGTTTTGGTCAACCTGAGCATTGCCGCCTAAGATATTCTTAGTGCTTTTAGCTACATTACCTACTGCATTAGCAACGCCATATAATTGGCTACCATTAATAGCATCTGTAGATTGTGCATTCACACGACCAGCAGCTACGTTAGTGATTGTACGTTTTGTAGAATTGTTACCAACGCTAACTGTGGAATCAGCAGTGCCACCGGCATAGTTATATTTCAAGCCGTTAATAGTTTCACTAGCAGTGCTTACCGGAGCAGCTGTTACAGAATTAGCACCTAACGCAACGCCACGAACGTTATTTACTGTTGCTTTGCTACCGAGAGCTAAGCCTTCGTTTTCTTGTACGCTTGCTTCGCTACCGATTGCTACAGCATCAGTTACTTCTTTTTGAGCTTTAAGTTTAGTGATTAATTCAGGATTATCTTTATAAACACTACGATCACGTACACGTTCTAATGTACCAGCTTGAGCGCTTACGCCCAATGCGATAGAACGAGAACCAGTTGCTTGTGCATCATCACCGATAGCCACAACATTTTTCTTGTCCCCATCTTGAGTACTCAAAGCACTAGCTTCACGACCCATAGCAATAGAGCCGTAACCTTCAGAATGAGCATTGTTACCGATAGCTGTAGAACGTTCACCTAATGCCCATGCCGCATTACCTGCTGCTACAGAGGAACCGCCTAATGCATAAGTATCATTACCCAATGCCACACCGGAACCACCATGAGCACGCGCGGAGTTACCTACAGCAACGGAATTATTTACTTTGTATTGAGGATCATTTTGAATACCGGATTCAGCATTGTTACCAATAGCGATGCCGTCTTTCGCACGAGTTTGCGCATTGTTACCAAGAGCAACCGCATTATCACGATAATGTGCTGCACCGTTACCTATAGCTACACCTTGAATACCTTGAGATGTAGCACGATTACCAATGGCCACGCCTCTTGCATAAGCGTCGCCTGCAGAATTTGAGCCTGCTGCTACATTAGCACCTGTACCCATAGCAACACTATCTATAGTATTTGATTTAGCACCTTGACCGATAGCAATAGAACGAGCAGCGTTAGCTTGGGTATTAGTACTTCCGTCATATGCTGTATACGGTGTGCCTTTATCATCCTTCATTGGTGTTGGATTTGCAGACCCGATAGCAATAGATTGTTCACCTGTTGCTAATGCAGAGTGACCCATAGCCAAGCTAGCTTTACCTTGTGCAGATGCAGCTGTACCGATAGCTGCCGCATATTGTTCACCAGCATAGGCTTGACGCATCATAGCCAAGGAGTTAAAACCTTTTGCTTTAGCAGCAGAGCCAACAGCAATAGCACCGATTTGTTCAGATTGAGCATAATGGCCTAAACCGATACCCAACGCACGAGATTGGGAATAGTCACCGATAGCAATACCGGATACGGAGCCATCATTAGAACGGGCATTCGCATTGTTACCGATTTGGATGCCAAACACCTTATTATTGGTATATAAATAACCTTGTCCTGGATTCCCCGGCGTTTTGTAATCATACATTTGAATGTAAGGTGCATTTTGACTAGGGTATAAATAAGTAAACCCACCATCATTCGGCCCTTCACCAGGAGCCAAAGAAAGACCTCTGTTAGGTGCGGCATCAACACCCGAAATCAACCCGCTACCACAGGTCAAAACCATAGCCGCCAAGCCAACTTTTACCGAAGCTTTTGCGGAATTACTAACAAAGCTTTTGGAGCCACGAGTATGGCTTTTTGCAATTTCAGATACAACGACATATGCGCCTCGTACCTGACTCCAAATTACCCTATAAATACGATTCATTTAGTAGTACCTACCTTTCACACAGTTTTATAAGGGATTCTAAAACCAACACTAAAACACTAAAAATAATAAAATTTTCATCAAAAATTTAATTACTATACATATAAAATATCAGATTAGTTTATGAATGTAAATATATTTTTTTCATATTTCGCTCATTTATTTTCAGAACTTTAAACTTCTTTTAAAAATTGATTTTCTTACTCATTTAAATATATTTTCAATCATAAAAACCCTTACAACAATGGGCCAAACAACACTTATAATCTAAAGCTAATGATTTTATAGTAAATTAATCACATTTATAATTTTCGATTAAAATTATATGTTCTGTATTATACACTATTATGAAAAGTTTGTGAAGTCAAACACAAAAAAAGAACGAAAGTCCTTTCACAGTAGACTTTCGTTCTTTCATTTTATATACCATATAGGGTTAAAATCATCTAATTTTCATGGGTATTTTCTGGTACATCAGCTCGCTTTTTATCACATGAACACAAGATGAAATAGATATGAATTACATGCCTAAACGACTCATAATAAGAGCCAATTGTCGCTTAGTTTCTTCGTTATCTTTCTGTAGACGAAGGTTATCTTCTTTTAATGCCGCATAGTCTGCAGTTAATTTTTCATCCTGCGCTTTCATGCGTGCATTTTCAGCTTTCAAAGCAGTCATTTCATCCTGCATTACGTACATAGAACTGATAGGACCTCCCTTGTAGCGTTCAGGAATAGCCTTCTTCTCATCAGAAGAACCGAATTTACGAGTTACACCAGCATTCACCATATTATGGTGGCTACCAACAGATACGCCTGCATGGAACATAGTGTCTTCCGATGTGTAGTGAGCAACACCTAAAGCTGCTGCAGTTTCGCCTCTGTAATTACCAATACCAGCCATCACTTGAGTTGGTTCTAACGGATCATATTGAATCGGTTTCAACGCAGACATAGCCGCCGCATGAGCACCTACACGTTGCGTTTCGCCCGCCACGGAATTAATAGCATTGGCCATGCCCTCCGTAACTCCTTTCAATTGATTTACGTTAACCGCATCCGTGCCGTTTACACCAGGACCTACATTGCTAATTGTTTTACCACCATTATTCAATCCATCTTTAGTAAGACTTACAGCGTTGCCGCTAGCAGGAGTAATGGTTATACCACTACCGTTTACAACCGTAGAGTTGCCTCCAGCATCCTTAGTCGTTACGGATGTAAGACCTTTCAAATCTTTCGCCATACGAACTTTAAGATTAGTACCGTCAGATACAACGCCTACATTATCTTCTGTAGTCAACTTGCTAGCATCAGTAATGCCACCGACTACGTTTACCTGTTCGTTAAGCTTTTTGTTAATCACATTACCGGAATCACCACCGTATTTCATACCATCGTCCTTGGTTGCCACTTGATGTGTCTTACCCTGTTCATCTTGGTACTTAATACGAGTGATTGCATTGCCGTCGAGATCGGAATCGCCCTTATCAGCAGTAATATCCGCATTACGCCCATCTTTTCCGGTTAAACCGATGTGACCAATACCGTCTTTGCCGGACATAGATACAGCATCTTTACCGTCTGTACCTGTAATAACTACTTTACCGTCTGTACCATTCGCAGCGTCTGGACCTGTAATGGAAACGCCATCTTGACCGTTTTTGCCAACTTTCACCTTATCAGTCGTTACCGTATCGGCAGTGACCGTTTTGGTAGTAACGCTGTCGGCCTTAAGATTCTTAGCCATTTTAATAGTAACATTACCATTTTCGGCTACTGTTTTGATATTTTCACCGGAATAATCACTATCAGCCCCTTGACCTTCACCTTTGATAGTAACCTTTTGACCTAAATCACGGTGGAAATCGCCTGTATTACCGGCAAAATCCATACCTTTCTTCGTAATGTCATCACCTAAGTTATTAATCTTATTATCCAAGGCTTTATGGGACTTCTGCAATTGATCTTCTGTAGCAGCACGACCGCTTGTGATATTGTTAGGATCCCAATCTTTGTTTTCCAAACCTGTCACATGACCGTCCTTGCCATCAACAGAGACTTTTCCGGCAGCAATCTTACCATCTTTACCATCAATAGTTACCTTATCTCCGGCCTTAATCGTACCGTTTGTACCGTCGATTGCAACATTGCCGGCCTTGATTGTACCCTTATCGCCATCGATTTCAACTTTATCACCGGCTTTGATGGTGCCTTTGTTGCCATCGATGGTAACCTTGTCACCGGCTTTAATAGTACCTGTTGTACCATCCATCGCAATTTGTTTCGTAGCATCAGATCCCATTGTTATTTGGTCTTTGAGGCCCACTTTGTAATTTGTAGAACCATCCGCATTAGTGGTCTTATCTACTTGGACATTATTACCTGCCGTTACTGTTGTAGTAGCAGCTGCTGCGGCTTTATCCAATTGGGATTTATTAACCGCATCCTTAGAATCAGTACCATCAGCTACATTCGTAATCTTCTTGTTGGACGCATCGATACCGTCCTTCGTCATGGATGGACCGTTGGTAATCTTCACCCCGTCCTTTGTAACAGCAGTCAACGGATTGCCATCCTTATCTTGAACGGTCATACCTTCACCATTTACAACGGTTTTACCGTTTACACCATTAGTGCCATTGTTGAAAGTTATGGAATCCAGACCTTTCAGATTTTTTGCCAAACGAACATTAAGGATATTATTTTTACTAATAACACCAATATTGTTTTCGGTCAACTCAGATTCATTGGTGACACCACCCTTAATGTCCAATTGTTCATTAAGTTTCTTCTTGATGGTAGTACCGGAGTCGCCACCATATGCCATGCCATCATCTTTGGTTGCCACTTGATGGGTTGTGCCACTTTCATCTTGATATTTAATGCGAGTAATTTCATTTCCATTAACATCAGCAGCACCTTTATCAGCGATAATATCCGCACTGCGACCATCTTTACCAGTTAAACCAATATGACCTATACCGTCTTTACCGGACATGGACACCGCATCCTTGCCGTTTTTATCTGTAACAGCGACTTTACCATCAGTGCCATTCACAGTATCTGGGCCTGTAAGAGATACGCCCTCCTTACCGTCTTTGCCAACTTTCACGGATTCAGCTTTAAGATTTTTGTTCATCTTCACGTCGATAGTCGTGTTACCTGTTGCTGCATCTTGTTTGATGAAAGTTTTAATGTTTTCACCGCTGTAGTCAGCATCGTCAGCCTTGCCTTCACCTTGAACAGTGATAGTAGAACCTAATTTATTGGTTTGTACGCCGCCTACATTAGCATTGAATTTGAGACCTGTATCAGTTTGACCTGCCAAAGCTTGTTTCAATTGATCCTCTGTTGCAGCACGACCGGATACAACATTACCTGCATTCCAAGTCTTATTATCAAGCCCTGTCACGTAGTTACCTGTATTAGCAGGGGTTGCACCATCGGATTGTTTACCCATGGTTACAGTGCCGGCTTTCACAGTTTCCGCTGCAGTAACAGATGTAACATTAAGATCCTTTTTCAATTTGAGGCCGATCTTCGTATCGTCACCGGTTTGTGTAATTTCTGTGGTGATGTTATCGTCGCCGTTTACCGTTACCTTAGAGCCTAGTTTATTAGTTTTTTCAGCGTTATTATCCGCATCAAAACGAAGGCCTTTGTTGGTAAGTTCAGTCTTAGCATCACTAATGTTTTTATTTAACTCAGTTTTAGTGTCATGCAATTGACTGCCGTTCACCGCATCTTTGGAGTTAGCCGCCACATCGCCATTAGCAACATTGGTAATCTTTTGATCATTCGCATTGATGCCATTTGGAGATACATAGGTCTTACCACCTACGGTCAAACCACCACTATTGATGGTTGTACCGCCAGCTGTTACGCTGTCCAAACCGGTTAATGTTTTTGCCAACTTCACGTTCAATGTGCCTGTACCGTCAGATACAACGCCAATATTATTATCCGTTAAATCTGTAGCCGCAGCTCCACCTTTAATGGCAACAGTACCACCTAGCTTCTTATTGATAGTCGTACCGGAATCGCCTCCAAAGTTTATGCCTTTGTCCACTTCGGATTTAGATGCTACATCTTTAATCGTTACGGTTTTTGTTTTATCCGGATGGTTCTTATCCTGTACGGTCAATGCTACGTCACCGTTGGCATCTACAGTGTAGTCCCCATTGGAACCCGCCGCAGGATTCGCAACGAGACTGAAGTCCGTTGCATTAGCACCTTGAGTTTTGATAGCTTCAGTAACAGTCTTCAATTGATCTTCTGTTGCAGCACGTCCGCTAACAGCAGTAGGATTAGTGACACTCCATGCCGTATTATCAAGACCTGTTACGTAATTCCCCATATTAGCAGGTGTTGCACCATCGGCTTGTTTACCCATGGTTACAGTGCCAGCTTTCACAGTTTCTGTAGCCGTAACAGATGTAACATTAAGATCTTTCTTCAATTTTAGACCGATCTTAGTGTCGTCACCGGTTTGCGTGATTTCCGTCGTAATATTGTCGTCGCCGTTTACCATTACCTTGGAGCCTAGTTTATTCGTTTTTTCAGCGTTATTATCCGCATCAAAACGAAGGCCTTTGTTGGTAAGTTCGGTCTTAGCATCATTAATATTATTGTTGAGTTCAGTTTTAGTGTCAGCGATATTTTTGTTTAATTCGGTTTTAGTATCGCCAATGTTTTTATTTAATTCAGTCTTTGTATCAGCGATATTCTTGTTTAACTCAGTTTTAGCGTCATGCAATTGACCACCGTTAACCGCATCTTTGGAGTTTGCAGCAATATCACCATTAGTAACATTAGTAATCTTTTGGTCATTTGCATTGATACCGTTCGGAGATACATAGGTCTTACCACCTACAGTTAAACCTCCAGCATTAATAGTTGTGCCACCCGCTGTAACACTATCCAAACCGGTTAATGTTTTAGCTAACTTCACGTTCAATGTTGTACCATCAGATACGACACCGATATTATTGTCCGTCAAGTTTGCAGCTGCGGCGCCACCTTTAATAGATAACTTATCGCCTAACTGCTTGTTGATTACAGCCCCGCTGTCGCCATCGAAGTTAAAACCTTTAGCAATGGTCGTATTAATCGTAGAGATAGCATTTCTATTGGTCGTAATATCTTGTGTATTTTGAGCTATATCGGTCTTGTTCTTAGCTATATCTTGTTTATTCTTGCCGATGTCAGTTGTGTTTTGAGCTATTTTATCCTTGTTCGTATTAACTTGTGAATTAACAGATTTCAACTGATCTTCCGTTGCAGCACGACCAGTTACGGCTTGTGGATTATCTACATCCCAAGCAGTATTAGTAAGACCAGTTACCGTGCCTGCAGTACCATCCACAAATACAGGATTAGCAGTTCCTAAGGTGATTTTATCCCCTAATCCGACAGTATATTCCTTACCGCCGGCTGCATTTGTACCTTCTTCTACAGTGATATTGCTGTTTTTAGCTTTCACAGTACTTGCCTTAGCAGTTCCACCGATAGCATCCTGCAACTGACTGAAGTTAACCGCATCAGTAGGATCTGTGCCTTTTGCTAGACCGGTAATCTTTTGATTATTTGCATTGATACCGTTTGGCGTTACGTAGGTCTTACCGCCTACGGTCAAACCACTACTATTAATAGTTGTTCCACCAGCTGTTACGCTATCCAAACCAGTTAATGTTTTAGCTAGTTTCACATTTAATGTGCTACCATCAGACACGACACCGATATTATTATCCGTAAGATCCGCCGTAGCACCACCTTTAATGGTAACAGTGTCGCCTAATTTTTTATTAATCGTAGCACCGCTATCGCCGTTAAAGTTTAATCCTTTATTGATATTAGTTACATTTGTATTAACCTTATCATTAACAGATTTCAACTGATCTTCCGTAGCAGCACGACCACTTACAGCTTGAGGATTATCTGCATTCCAAGACTTATTATCGAGCCCTGTTACAAAGTTACCGTTTGCACCGCCAGCACCACCAGCTTGTTTGCCCATAGTCACAGTGCCGGCTTTCACAGTATCAGTGGCAGTAATAGTAGTAACATTGAGATCTTTCTTTAATTTAAGACCGATCTTAGTATCGTCACCAGTTTGGCTGATTTCTGTCGTGATATTATCATCGCCGTTTACCGTTACCTTGGAACCCAATTTATTGGTCTTAGCACCGCCTGTATCCGCATCAAACTTGAGGCCTGTATTAATCACATCATTCTTCGCAGTTGATATATTATTGTTTAGCTCGGTTTTTGCATTATCTATATTGCCGTTCAGTTCGGTTTTAGCGTCATTAATATTTTTATTGAGTTCAGTTTTGGTATCACCGATATTTTTGTTTAATTCAGTCTTAGCATCATTAATGTTGTTATTTAATTCGGTTTTAGCCGCATGAAGTTGACCGCCGTTAACTGCCTCTTTGGAGTTAGCCGCCACGTCACCATCAGCAACATTAGTTATTTTCTTGTCGTTTGCATTGATGCCGTTCGGCGTTACATAGGTCTTACCACCTACGGTTAACCCACCACTATTGATCGTTGTACCACCAGCCGTTACGCTATCCAAACCGGTTAATGTTTTAGCTAGTTTTACATTTAATGTGCTGCCATCAGATACGACACCAATATTATTGTCCGTCAAGTTAGCAGCCGCAGCACCACCTTTGATGCTGAGCTTATCGCCCAACTGTTTGTTAATTACAGCACCGCTGTCTCCATCAAAATTAAGGCCTTTAGAAATAGTTGTATTGATGGTAGAGATAGAATTTTTATTGGTCGCAATATCTTGTGTATTTTGAGCAATATCAGTCGTATTTTTGCCAATATCGGTTGTGTTCTTAGTGATATCAGCCGTGTTTTTAGCTATATCTTGTTTATTCTTGCCAATATCAGTCGTATTCTGAGATGTTTTATCCTTGTTTGTATTAACCTGTGTATTAACAGACTTCAACTGATCTTCCGTTGCAGCACGACCAGTTACGGCTTGTGGATTATTTACATTCCAAGCGGTATTCGTAAGGCCTGTTACAGTTCCAGCAGTTCCGTCCACATTTACAGGATGTGCCGTACCTACCGCAAGTTTATTGCCCAATCCAACAGTGTATTCCTTACCACCATTCGCATTGGTACCTTCTGTTACGGTTACATTTGCATCCTTTGGTTTTACTGTAGTCGCCTTTGCAGTACCACCGATAGCACTTTGTAATTGACTGAAATTAACCGCATCGTTAGGCGCTGTACCATTAGCAACACCAGTAATCTTTTGATTATTCGCATTGATGCCTGTTGGAGATACATAGTTCTTGCCACCTACAGTCAAGCCACCGCCATTGATAGTCGTACCACTTGCAGTCACGCTAGTCAAACCAGTTAAGGTTTTAGCTAGTTTCACATTTAATACACTGCCATCAGATACGACACCGATATTATTGTCCGTCAAGTTTGCAGCCGCAGCGCCACCTTTAATGCTGAGTTTATTGCCCAACTGTTTATTAATTACAGCGCCACTATCTCCGTCAAAGTTAAGGCCTTTAGCAATAGTTGTATTAATTGTAGAGATAGCATTTTTATTGGTCGCAATATCTTGTGTATTCTGTGCAATGTTTTGTTTATTTTGGTTGATATCACCAGCATTTTTAGCAATATTAGCTTTATTTGTATTAACTTGCGTATTAACAGTCTGCAACTGACTTTCCGTTGCAGCGCGACCGGTTACGGCTTGAGGATTATTAACGTCCCAGCTGTTATTAGTAAGTCCTGTTACATTGCCTATAGTGCCGTCCAGTGTTATAGGAAACCGTCCGCCTACGGAAATTTTCTCGCCTAAGCCAACAGTATATTCCTTGCCACCATTTGCATTGGTACCTTCTGTTACGGTTACATTTTTATCTTTTGCTTTCACAGAAGATGCCTTAGCAGTGCCGTTGATAGCATCTTGTAGTTGACCGTAATTGACTGCATCACTATAAGATGTACCGGCTGCAACACCAGTAATTTTTTGATTATTAGCATTAATGCCTGTTGGTGTTACATAGTTTCTACCACCAACAGTCAAACCGCCAGCATTAATAACCGTACCACTGGCTGTTACACTGTCCAGTCCTTTCAGAGATTTTGCCAATTTCACATTTAATGTGCCATTACCGTCTGATTGAACATTGATATTATAATCAGATACAGAACCTACGTAATCACCTTTTATTTTTACTGTTTCACCTAATTTTCTATTGCTTACAGGCCCATTGTCACCGGCGAAGCTAATACCTTTATCAAGGGCGGTGTTAATAGTAGCAATATCTCGTTTATTCTTACTGATGCTCTGGCTATTGTTGCTAATATTATGTGCATTAGTATCAATCGATGATTTATTACTATTAACCTTATCATTAACCCGCTTTAACTGATCTTCCGTAGCAGCACGTCCTGTAACAGGTGCTGGATTATTTACATTCCATGATGTATTGGTAAGACCTGTGACCGTTCCTGTACCACTATCTATGGTTATAGGATGCGAGGCCGCCCCTTTCCCTACAGTAATCTTATAGTTTAAGCCAACAGTATACTCCTTACCACCTTTCGCCGTTGAGTTTTCTTTTATCGTAATATTACCATCGTCATTTGCTTTTACTATGGCTTCTTTAGCTGTACCGTTAATTGCGCGTTGCAACTGACCGTAGTTAACTGCATCCTGACTACCGCTACCGTCTGCAACACCTCTAAGCTGTTGATTATTGGCATTAAGACCACCTGTTGACACATAGAGTTTACCGCCTACAGACACCCCTTTATTATCAATCGTAGCAGTTCCCGCTGTTACGCTATCCAAACCAGTTATTTTTTTAGCCAATTTCACATTTAGTGTGCCATTTCCGTCTGCTTGAACCCCAATATTGTTGTCAGCCAAAGCACCGGTAGCGCCACCTTTTATTCTTACTGTGTCACCTAATTTTACTTGGTTCTGAACAAAGTTATCACCATAAAAGAACAATCCTTTATCGATATTGTCCTTATTATATCTAATAGCATCGTGGATCGTGCTTTTACCTGTAAAGCCGATATCGCTCATCGTTAATTTACCGGTATCAGGATCGAGCGCCGCATTACCGCCAAGGATATTTTTAGTAGTAGTGGCTAAATTGCCCAAGCTATTTGCTACGGCATATAGCTGACTACCATTAATAGCATCTGTAGACGAAGAATTCATACGCCCTGCTGCCACATTTGTAATCGTACGTTTTACCGTATCATTACCAATACTTACAGTAGAATCTGCCGTTCCTCCCGCTAAATTCTTATACCACAAACCATTTACAAGCTGATTCGGTGTACTATGAGTATCCGCAGTCGCAGAATTAGTACCTAATGCAACTGAGCGATTATGATTTTTGTTTACCGTCGTATTTCTACCAAGAGTAACACTATCCTCTGCATAGCTAACTGCACGATTACCGATGGCAATACTATTTTTCTGAACTGAGTCAGAATATGTACCAATAGCTAAAGAAGAATCCTCACGGGCATTACTTTCCCAGCCCATTGCAATAGAATTAAGTCCTGTTGCATAGGAATTTACACCGATAGCACGAGACCCTTCAGCCTTAGCTTGTGCATTATTACCGATTGCAACGGCCCATTTACCTCTTGCCTGTGATCCGTTGCCCATTGCAACGGCACCACCAGCAGCGGCTTTAGCATTATTACCAAATGCCATGGAGGATCCACCCCAAGCTCTGGCATTGGTACCAAATGCCTGATCATTATCGGCACCCACATAGTTACCGGCCTCATCATATCCAGCCCAAGATGTATTACCAAGGGCAAAGCCATTTAAAGAAGCTACTTTTGTCAAATTACCGATAGCGACACCATTATTTACTTCAACGGTTGCATTTCTTCCGATGGCAACACCTTGTACATTACCAACATTAGCCCTATTTACTTTTGTAACAGTAGCACCTGTACCCAATGCCACACTGTTATCTGCCAATGCTGTACTATTGTCACCTATCGCTACAGTACCATTTTTAGCTTGAGCGCCGGCCCCTTGCACAATAGTACTCCCATGCACGATCATTGGAGACATCATGGACATAAATAAAGCCGTAGCAATTACAGGCCCTGACATCTTGGCAAATACCGATGTCATTGTCGAACGTTTCGACATATTCTTCGCTGTTTCAGCTACAACGACATAACATCCTTTTGTACGACTCCAGATTACTTTAAAAATTCGGTTCATCTCGTCTTACTCCTTGCATAAAACTATCAGATTATATGAATATAATAAAATATTTTATAACTATTTTAAAAAGTAAAAATACAGTTAATATATGGCTATTTACCGATGCATATCATATTAAACATATCATATTCTATGGTAAAAGTAAAAAATTTTTCACTCTACACTCACTTCCAAATCATAAATATTTATGAATATACAAAAACTCCGCCATATACCTTATGAATATGCTAAATGTACTAATTTTTTCGCATAAAATTAACTTCATGAAAAAAATGTATTTCACTTTAGTAAACTATTATGATCTAACTATTACTCACCTATTTTAATTACATTACAAAATACCATGACATATATATGCTCAAATAGCCATTAAATCTATTTTTTGCATGCAAAAAGGCGCCAAAAGCATTTCGCTTTTGGCGCCTTTTATAAGCACTGCCTTAACAATATATTATTTCATATTATTTTAAGCCCGCTTGTTGCATCAATAATGCAATTTGTGCTCTCATTTCTTCATTGTCGCGTTGTACTTTTTCGTACTTAGCTTTCAAAGCAGTCATTTCATCTTGCATTACGTACATGGAGCTAATAGGGCCGCCTTTGTAACGTTCAGGAACTGCTTTCTTCGCATCGGAAGTACCGAATTTACGAGTTACACCAGCATTTACCATGTTATGGTGGCTACCAACAGATACACCTACATGGAACATTGTATCTTCTGCTGTGTAATGTGCAACGCCAAGAGCCGCTGCCGTTTCACCTCTGTAATTACCGATACCGGCCATCACTTGAGTTGGTTCCAATGGATCATATTGAATCGGTTTCAATGCAGACATAGCCGCTGCATGTGCGCCTACACGTTGTGTTTCGCCCGCTACGGAATTAATAGCATTAGCTAACCCATCTGTAGCACCTTTCAATTGATTTACGTTAACTGCATCCGTGCCGTTTACGCCAGGGCCTACATTGGTAATTGTATTACCGCCGTTGTTGAGGCCATCTTTAGTAAGACTTACAGCATTACCGCTAGCAGGTGTAATTGTTACACCGCCACCGTTCATAACTGTAGTATTACCTGCAGCATCCTTAGTTGTTACTGTTTCAAGACCTTTTAAGTCTTTCGCCATACGAACCTTAAGGTTGCCAGTACCATCGGATACGACACCTAAATTGTCTTCTGTAGTCAACTTGCTAGCATCAGTAATGCCACCCACTACATTAACTTGTTCGTTAAGCTTTTTCTTGATTACGGAACCGCTATCGCCACCGTATTTCATACCATCATCTTTAGTTGCCACTTGGTGGGTCTTACCGTTTTCGTCTTGGTACTTAATACGAGTGATGTTGTTACCGTCTAAGTCTGGATCACCTTTATCAACGGTAATATCCGCATTACGGCCGTCTTTACCAGTTAAACCGATATGACCAACACCGTCTTTGCCGGACATAGATACAGCATCTTTACCGTCTTTACCAGTAATGCCTACCTTGCCATCTGTACCGTCAGCACCGTTAGGGCCAGTAATGGATACGCCGTCCTTACCGTTTTTACCAACTTTTACCTTATCGGTAGTCAAGCTGTCAGTCTTAAGGTCTTTTGCCATCTTGATAGTAACATTACCATTTTGGTCGGCTACGGTTTTAATATTTTCACCAGAGTATTTATCATCGGCTTCTGTACCTTCACCTTTGATAGTAACCTTTTGGCCTAAATCACGGTGGAATTCACCTGTATTACCGGCGAAATTCATACCTTTTTTAGTAATTTCATCACCTAGGTTAGTAATCTTATTATCCAAGGCTTTGTGAGATTTTTGCAATTGATCTTCTGTAGCAGCACGACCGCTTGTGATGTTGTTAGGATCCCAATCTTTGTTTTCCAAACCTGTCACATAACCGTCTTTGCCATCAACAGATACCTTGCCTGCTGCAATCTTACCATCTTTACCGTCGATAGTTACCTTGTCGCCAGCCTTGATTGTACCGTTTTCACCGTCAATTGTTACATTGCCAGCTTTAATAGTACCTTTGTTGCCGTCGATTGTAACTTTATCACCGGCTTTGATAGTACCTGTAGTACCGTCGATTGCAACTTGTTTTGTAGGGTCAGACCCCAAGGTTACTTGATCTTTGAGACTTACTTCATAGTTCTTGGAACCATTCGCATTAGTGCTAGGTGTCACAGTAATATTATTACCTGCCGATACCGTTGTGGATGCAGCTGCTGTAGCTTTATCCAATTGAGATTTATTAACTGCATCGTTAGGATCTGTGCCGTCAGCTACATTCGTAATCTTGTTACCGCCGTTATTTAAGCCGTCTTTTGTAAGACTCACTGCATTACCGCCAGCAGGTGTGATTGTCATACCATCACCATTGATAACAGTATTATTGCCACCGTTTGTGAAAGTAGCAGACGTCAAGCCTTTCAATTCTTTCGCCAAGCGCAATTTCAAAGTATCGGAACCGTCAGAAACAACACCGATGTTGTCTTCAGTAGCTAATTTGCTTTCATCGGAGATACCGCCCTTAACATTCACTTGATTGTTAAGTTTCTTTTTAATTACATTACCTGTATCGCCGCCGTACATCATACCGTCATTTAGGTTCGCCACTTCTTCGTTCGTGCCGTCCGGTTTTTGATACACAATGCGCGTAGTGGTCGTGCCGGCGGCACCGTCGACGCCCGGCTTGCCGTCACGGGTTACGGAAATATTCGTCGTAACACCGTCTTTACCGTTGATGCCGATCTTGCCGTCCTTGCCGTCTTTACCGGTAGCAGTAATCGTTTCGGTCTTAAGGTCTTTGCCGAGTTTCACATCAATGGTGCTGTCACCGTTCGCATCTTGAGTGATTTCCGTAATGATATTAGAGTTATCCCCTTTCACGGATACCTTGGACCCCAATTTATTCGTTTTTTCGCCACCTGTATTGGCATCGAATTTCAAGCCGTCATTGATAACTTTATCTAATTTAGATTTAGAGGCAACATCCTTAATCTTAACTGTTTCTTTACTACCTGCATGGTTTTTATCTTCTACAGTTAAGTCAACATCACCGTTAGAATCAACTGTATAAGCCTCATCTGCAGCAGCTGCATTTTTCACCAAACGGTAATCTGTAGCAGCAGCACCTTGGCTCTTAATTACATCGCTGATTTTTCTCAATTGATCTTCTGTAGCAGCGCGACCGCTTACAGGATTAGACGTATTAACATCCCAGTCTTTATTATCAAGACCAGTTACATAGTTGTTAGAATCAGCGTGTTTACCCATTGTTACGCCGCCAGCTTTCACGGTATCTGTAGCCGTCAATGTTTGAACATTAAGATTTTTGTTCAATTTAACGCCGATCTTAGTATCGTCGCCGGTTTGCGTGATTTCAGTTGTGATATTGTTATCACCATTGACTGTTACTTTAGAACCAAGTTTATTCGTTTTTTCAGCGTTATTATCAGCATCGAAACGAAGGCCTTTGTTGATAAGATCAGTTTTAGCATTACTGATATTAGTATTTAATTCGTTTTTAGTATCGTGTAATTGACCGCCGTTTACAGCGTCTTTGCTACCTGCACCTACAGTACCATCAGAAACATTGGTAATTTTTTGATCATTCGCATTGATACCTGTTGAAGATACATAGGTCTTACCACCTACAGTCAAACCGCCGTTATTAATGCTCGTATTGCCGGCTGTCACGCTGTCCAAGCCGGTCAATGTTTTCGCCAATTTTACGTTCAATGTGCCATTGCCGTCGGATTCAACACCGATATTTCCATCGGACAATGCGCCTGTGGCACCGCCTTTAACGGTGACGGTATCGCCTAATTTTCTGTTGCTCACAGCACCGGTATCACCGGCAAAGTTCAAGCCTTTATCAAGAGTTGTATTGATCGTAGTAATACTTGATGTATTATTATCTTGTTGCGCCTTCGATGCAATATCTGTCAATGTAACTTGTTTTTTGTCGCCTTTATCATTTGCTACAGTCAATACCATATTTCCATTGCTATCAACCTTATATTTACCCTGGCTACCCGCTTCAGGATTTTCTACCAAACGGTAATCGCCCTTTGCTACCTCAGTAAATATATTACTCAAATCAACATTAACTTTGCCCGTATCGTTACGTTCTAGTGTCAACACTTTGCCGTCATTAGAAATACTGCCACTCGTAACATAGTTATTTTTCAATCCACTTACGTTGGCAGTCAATCCGTTTGTGCCGGTTAAATTTGCGGCACCCTCACCATTTGCTTGATAAGTCACTGAACCGCCAGTCACATACTTATCCTTCGCTGTAATGATACGGTTAATATCGCCAATATTGGCACCATTCGTCGTTACGTCTCCGCCGCTAGCCACATTGACGATTTGTTTATTTCCTGCATCAATGCCGGTTTTTACAATTTTAGGGCCTCCAGTGATCGTCACACCATCCGTGTTCATCACTGTATCACCAGCAGTCACACTAGTTAGGTCTTTCAGTTCTTTAGCCAATTTCACGTTCAATGTATCTGTGCCATTAGATACCACTCCAATATTGTTATCACTCAATTTGGATGTATCGGCTACGCCACCAACGATATTAGTTTGTGCCCCGAATCTTTGGGTAAACTTATTATCTGTAGCCCCCGTACCTTTTACATCTCCTGCATAAACTGTGCCCTTATTCACTTCCGTAGTCACTGCATACAGTTGACTGCCATTAATAGCATCTGTAGATGTAGCGGAAATACGGCCAGCCGCTACATTGGTAACCGTCCGTTCCATACCTGTCTTACCTACGCTAACTGTGGAACCAGGATTTATACCTGCAAAGTTATGTACTACTCCATTAACTGACTCAGAGGCTGTTGCTACCGCTGCAGCAGTTTCAGAACCGGTGCCGAGAGCCACCGCATTTTCATTGGTTGCTTTCGCCCCAGTACCGATAGCGACGCTATTTTTCGCACTGACCGAAGCACTTTTACCTATAGCTGTACCGTTTTCAGCAGTAGAATTAGATCCAGATCCTATAGCAGTTGCATCTACTGCGCTAGCATTCGTCTGTCTGCCAAGTGCCGTTGCACCTAATTGTTTCGCGTTAGCTAGATAACCGACAGCCACGGACTGTCCAGTAGTAGCTTTTGACCAGGTACCGATAGACACGCTGGCATCATCTTCGGCCACTGCATTTGTCCCCATGGCAATACTCCATCTGCCTTTAGCCTCCGCGCTCCCACCGATTGCATAAGCATAAGTATTAGTAGCTTTTGAATTATTTCCCATCGCTAACGAGGATACCTCAGTAGCATGAGAGAGGCTGCCGATGGCTATAGCATAGGTATTATCCGCTTTTGCACCTGCACCGATAGTGGTAGCATACTCTCCATTAGCTTCGGCTTTTGCCCCAATAGCGGTAGCATTTTTCCCTTGTGCCTTGGCTACACCACCAATGGCTGTCGCGTTTTCCGCAGTAGATTGTGTTCCTCCACCGATAGCGGTTGAATATGAAGCAGAAGAATTACTATGCGCACCTAATGCCAAGGAAACCGGTCCAAGGGCCTGCGCATAACCGCCAATAGCTACATTATTTTGATCTGTGCCGCTATTCGTGCCATTTCCCCATGATACCCCTGCACCAGTCCCCGCAGGATTTACTGCATTAGCAGTATTCAGTGGAGATAATATACCGCCTACCAGTGCCAAAACACATAAAAGTGTACCAACGCATGTTGTGCTTCTTCCATTAATTTTCCCGCGATTATTAGCAATTTCGGACACAACTACATAACAGTTTTTCACCCGATTCCAAATGACTTTATAAATTCGATTCATAACGTTCCTTTCGTACTACATTTTCGTTGCGTAATACCTATCTAACCTTATATAAAACTATAATAAAAATAAGAAGTAATAGATATAAAAATTATCTATACTTCTAATACAAACCAACAATATTCAACATAACAAGTCAAATATTACACTTATTACAGATTGTTATCATATACTCATCTACTCGTATACCATATCAAAAAAAATCTATATTGTAAACAAATTTTTCATGTTTCATTCATTTTTATAGTTTATTTAACAAAATTAATAATTAGGAAATAAAATCTTCATCTTTTCGATACATTTACGCCATTAAATTTACATATTTGCATGTAACAATTTCAATTTATACATAACAAAAGCCGAGGCAATCTATGCCCCGGCTTTTATAAACACCATACATTCTAAATATTATTTAGTTATCAGTGTATTATCACAGAATCTAATGAAACTGTCCCTGATTCAATTACAATATTTAATTAAATTAGCGGTTTATTACTTACACCAGATCTTACTGAATTGTTGGTGCATTAATCGCTTTGCGAAGATCCACTGTATGAAGTTCGTCCATTGCAGGAGCTGCTTTTTCGTCCACAGGTTTCACCCGATTATTGCCGTCTTTCATAGCTTCGTTCAAGCTGAAGATAACCATTTCGTTCATGTAGAAACGCAATTCATCATCATGTACATTGGCTGTATTGC
>OGFP01000258.1_pt1 | contig 26956 bp, 27 predicted proteins | sample 1570971 | NCBI WGS metagenome assembly OGFP01 (sample SAMEA2582033, study PRJEB24529) | metagenome | biome: Human gut stool | place: China | collected 2011 | reverse complement strand
TGTTACGCCAGTCATAGTCTTTGTAATCAGCATAGTCAATTTCTAAATTGAGACTTCCGTTATCGGTTAATACTCGATAGTCCTCAATGGTTCGACTTGGATTTTTGTAACGTCTTATATTATAATCACTTTTTATGCCTGCAACGGGGAATGAAAGCCGAATTTGGTTGTATTGATCATGAATGGAGATGACTGTATTATGGTAATGTTGACCGCGATATATAGAGGCTGCTTTAGCATACTTAATTTCGTTTTTACTAATACCGTTAGCCTTGTCAGTTGCTTTTAATGTTTTCACATAGTTTACTACATCCTTTTCAATATCAGGGTTTGTGGCTTGGTAGTTTACGTAGGCATCCTTTGGAATCTTCGGATCTGCACCAGGAATATTAACATCGATGGCTTCTACTGGTGATAATATGGTGCTCATCATGAAAGCACTAGCTAATAGTGATAGTTTAGTCATGATAGTATCTCCTATATCTATTGGTGTTGTAAGTAATCCATAGGTTATGTTATTAAGTATAATTATATAACTAAATGACTATATTGATTCAAGTATTCATCAAAATAGGTCATAAATTTGATGAAAAATAAGCATATATGAGCCAATGGTGAGGAATGGCTTATATAGTGAGCTCTTTTGTTGATCAGTACTATAAATAGTGTAAATTGATAAAATTTTTATAAAATATAATCCCACAAAAAGGGCAAAATCTGATATAATATTAATATAAAATTCGACGTAATTAAGGACTAAAAAATGGTGTATGTGAAGTGATTTTCTAGTCTAGAAAATCACTATGTCCTTGGTCTTCAGTCGATATAATCGGAATGTTGTATATATGAAATGACTACGCAAATGCGTAGTTTTTATTATTTTTTGTTTGGTGTAGGTAGTTCCATGAGTGTAGTAAAGCCCTTATTATGGCTATTAGAACCGTATATCGTATACAAGGCCTATTTGTGGGGTGCCCGTTTCATGGCACAGCCTTTTACATGGGAAGGCGAATTAGATTGGTTTGCGTTTATGTTAACCATTTTACTCATCATTGATGTAGTAGCGTTGCCCTTGGTAATCTTCTATTGCCCTGGCTTGAATCCTGGTGTGCGTCTTCCTGAATGGATTCGCCGTTTAGGAACACCTATTTATGCCGTCCATAATTGGCTTGATGATAAGGTTGGTGGCGATACATCTACACCGGTTGTATGGCTCCGTAAAGCCTTGCATTCCTTACTTTTATTCATTTATTATCTAGTGCCATTTTACGTGGGTGGTCATCTAGTAATGGGGCTCGTAGTAGCGCTCATGTATGACGTCCTTGTATGGGCCCATGGAGGTGTATAATGAAAAAGATTACTTGTGAATGGCCGACGACGCCTTTATATCATGAGTACCACGATTATGAGTGGGGCCGACCAATTCATGATGATCAACTTCAATTTGAACACCTTTGTCTTGAAAACCTCCAATGTGGCCTCAGTTGGCTTACGATCTTAAATAAACGAGATATTATTCGAGCATGCTTTGATCAGTTTGATATTGATACAGTTGCTGCTTATGGTGAAAGCGACATCGAACGAATCATGCAGACGGAAGGGATGGTTAAGTATCGCCTTAAAATCGAAGCTATCATCAATAATGCTTCTGCCTTTAAACGTATTCAATCTGAATTTGGTTCGTTTTGTAACTATATTTGGGGATTTACAAATCATAAAACGATTATTTATGAAAACCATCCTGAAGGGCATTTTCCTACTAAAAATGGTCTATCCACGCGGATTAGCAAAGACTTAAAGAAGCGGGGATTTAAGTTTGTAGGGCCTGTAACAATTTATTCACACCTACAAGCTAGTGGTCTCATCAATGATCACGGTAAAGACTGCCCTTGTTTTGAGGAGATTAATAAAACAGCAGATATTGTACGTTTACCTGTAGACGATGAAGCTTAAGGGAGATAAGCAGAGATTAGTTAACAATAGTTTTTGCGCATAATTGAGTTTACATAATTGAATTTGTTGTTATGTGGAATTGGGTGTACACTAAAATCGATGAGGCGATAGCGACTCATCTCATGTTGGCCCGCTTTATATAAACACATATACTCTCTCTCTCCTAAGCGGGTCTATCATTAGTTCTCTCTCAACGCTATAAACTATACAGAGCCTCTACCTTATTGGGTAGAGGCTTTTTGCTGTATATAATGTTATAAGAGGAGCAATACTGTATTAGGGAGCCATATAACAGCATTAAACAGGCTATATATATATGGTCTTAAAGAATCTTTAATTAATCCAATTTCATAGTATATATTTTATACCATATAAATTGATTTCTTTCGATGTAGTTGTTATACTGAAGTAAATTGATAGTGTTACTTTCACAATTAAAGAAGGGAAATATATGATTGGTTTGGGAACGGCCATTAACATTGGTCTCATTATAGCTGGTAGCCTATGTGGCCTCGCGTTTGGTCGCTTTATGAAAGAAAATTTAAAGCAGACGCTCATGATTGTGAGCGGTATTATCGTGCTCCTCCTCGGCATGAGCGGGGCCATGCGGTATATGCTCGTCATTGTCAACGGATCTCTACAAACAACGGGGCCGCTATTGATGATTATTAGCATGGTCGTAGGCGCTGTGATTGGCGAAATTATCGATCTTAATCATTGGATTACCGTGTTTGGTGATTGGGTGAAAGCTCGCACTGGCAATGCTGGTGATCCAAAGTTTACACATGCTTTTATTACTGCATCTTTGACGTTTACTGTAGGTGCTATGGGGGTACTGGGCTCTATTCAAGACGGCCTTACTGGAAATTATCAAACGCTATTATTGAAAGGCATCCTCGATGGTATTATCGTTATGGTTATGGTATCTTCTATGGGAAAAGGGGCGCTGTTCTCCTTTATTCCTGTAGGTATTACGCAATGGCTCATCACGGCAATGGCACATATTGCAGCGCCTCTGATGACACCTAGTGCCATCGATAACCTATCCTACGTCGGATCTATTCTGATTTTCTGCGTTGGTATCGACCTCATCTGGCCTGGTAAAGTACGTATTGCAAACCTTTTGCCAGCCATCTTCATGGCGATGGGGCTTACATTTTTGCTATAATTAGCATTACAATGATATATAGATTTTTATAAGAGACCTATATTCTCTGAACCTTTGATGTGTACTTTGTACATGATACGGTCGAGGATGTAGGTCTTTTTACTTTTTAAAATCAATTTAGTAGATGTGCGAATTAATGATAGTTTAAATTCAATTATGACAATAAGGTAAATTTATTACATTCCGAAATAGGTGACCAATAGAGTCATCGCAAGTGTAGGATTTAAATGATGTTCTATAGAATTCTTTTACCAAAATTGTTTGTAGAATAATTTCAATTCTATGTATAGTTATTCTTCAAGTATATGTTATTGAATTATACCTGTTTAACAGGTATAATCAAAGGAGAGATTCTATGATTATCGGATTTAAGGATAAGGAAACAGAAAAAGTTTACTATCAAAGCTTTTCCAAACGCTTTTCTCCGTTTATACAAAGGCTAGCTCTTCGTAAATTACTATTGTTAGATAATGCTGAATCATTACAAGATTTACGTTGGCCACCAGATAATCGCTTGGAGTTGTTGCAAGGAGATCGATTTGGACAGTATAGTTTGCAGATTAATAGTCAGTATAGACTGTGTTTTAAAGTGAAAGATATTAGTAGTTTTTATGATGTAGAAATTGTAGATTATCATTAATAGAGAGGAAATTAATATGGAAAAGTTTATTCCTACACCTACCATTAGTGAAATATTAAAGGAAGAGTTTATGGATCCATTAGGACTGTCTGCATATCGATTAGCTAAGGATATACATGTGCCTGTTTCACGTATTCAAGAAATATTGAATGGTACACGGTCTATTTCAGCAGATACATCGTTGCGTTTAGCGAAATACTTTGGTGTTTCGGAAGGGTATTTCTTGCGTTTACAGATGGATGTTGATTTGCGTACCGCAAAACTTAGTGAGGGTATGGATGAAGTATTATCCTCTATTACACATTGTGCTTCATTAGAACCCGTAGGCTGTCAATAAGAGATTGATAATTTTCGATGTATTTGGTAAAATTATCTTAAATTAGTAAGTTGTTACAACATTGAATATTGATATAAGGAGAACCTATGTTATTCGTTGAATATCCTAAATGCACAACATGCAAAAAAGCAAAGAAATTCTTAGATGATCACAAAATTAAGTACACAGATCGTGACATCAAGTCCGAAAATCCTACAGCAGAGGAAATCGCTGCTTGGTATCCACAATCTGGCAAGGATTTGAAAGCATTCTTTAATACTTCTGGTATGATTTACCGTGAACAACAATTAAAGGATAAATTGCCAAACCTTAGTGAAGAAGAAAAACTAGCTTTATTAGCATCTAATGGCATGCTTGTAAAACGTCCTATCTTGGTTCTTGAAGACAAAGTACTCGTTGGATTTAAAGAAGCAGAATGGATTGAGGCGTTGAAGCTCTAATTTCATATTAGTTAACCGAAAGAACAGGTCCCTAAAAGCCTCCATAGCGAGCTAAGTCGTTTTTAGGGACCTGTTCTTTCTACGTTTTAATAAAGAAATTAGAGCTCACAACTAGGACCTCTTTACGGCTAAGTCATTTTTAGAGATAGGGGCTTTTCCATTTAATATGAAATTAGTATCTCCAACTAGGACCTATTAAAATAACCTCTATAGCGAGCTAAGTCGTTTTTAGGGACCTGTTCTTTCTTGTTTTCAATAAAGAAATTAGAGCTCACGACTAGGATCTCTTTTACGGTTAAGATATTTTTCATTTATCAAAAATTTTGATTTGTATATAACTTATATATTTTGTATAATATTAACACAATAGATATACCCCTATGGGTAATATAAAAATTTAGAATAGAAACAAAAAGTACTCCAGATCGGTAGTTGATTACTGTTAGGTTAATATTAGTACGATATTAACACAAGATTAGTGTCATATTGCATGGGTGTACCTTACTATTTAACAAATTGTTTTGTATTTTATTTCCGGATTAAGTAAGGCCGGTATCTCATTTATAGAGAGGTCTATATGAAGTTTTTACAGTCTTTATCAGCGCAGGTTTCTCTGCGTACGCAGGGGGCTATTTTGGCACTCGGCTTGTTATTTATTATATTAGATGCGCTTACGGAGCCTATGAACCCGGCTATTGATTTGGCGTGGGTAACGGTCATCATTTGTGGCTTGCCATTGCTCATTAACAGCGTGCAAAGTATTTTGGATCATTTAGAGATTCACGCTAATTTTCTCATCGTGATAGCCATGGTGGCGCTTATTGCGATTGGAGATTATCATACGGCGGCTTATGTAGGACTCATCGTACATGGTGGTTTTTTCTTAGAGCAGCTTATTACGGGCGACGTACATTATACATTGGATGATGATATGTTGCCGACCATGCCTACACAGCTTGTAGCCTTGCGTCAGGGCATCAACAATTATTCATCTGTTATTGTTGTGGCTGTCATGTTGCTTTCCATGGGTTCCTATGCATTGACGCAGAACTTTATGCATACCATTACATTGCTAGTTATCCTTTGCCCGTGCTCTTTGGAACTCGTTCTTGTGGCACTTATGATGGGTTCTCTCGTAGATGAAAACTCTCCAACAGCGGGGCTTTCAAAAGAGGCGAAACAATGTCATTTGGGCTTACTCATCGTGTCCATTTTGTTCCACGTTGCCATTATCGGTGCTGGTGTGTTAGGATCTATCAATCCTGTAACGGCCGCTGCATTGCATGGCTTGGCGCGACTTGGTCTCGTGTATAATTTGAAAGTATTAAACGGCTCCTTGTGCATCGCATAAATAATTAAACTCCCCTAGTAATCATAAGTATTACTAGGGGAGTTTTGTATATACAACAGTGAGTTGTACAGTACGTATTTATACAGTACGTATTATACAGTACGTATTATACAGTACATATTCTATTGTTGTCCTTTGTCTCCAAGGGTGAGGAGTAGGAATACGATGGATAGGATACATGCACCAACGAGGGCAATGAAACCACCATCCCAACCGTAGAGGTCAACCATGAGACCCATGAAAGCACCAGCACCGGCAGAACCAATGAGGTAACCAAGAAGGCCTGTAAGGCCAGTAGCACCACCTGTTGCTACGCGTGGTACCATGTCCGCCGCTTGAAGGCCAATCATCATAACAGGACCGTAGATGAGGAAACCGATAGCGATGAGTGCTAAGTTATCGATGAGAATATTGCCTGCAGGGTTAAACCAGTACACGAGGATCGCCAAGATAACGAATAACATAAAGCAAATCGTAGCTGGAGCACGACGGCCACGGAATACGCGGTCACTCAAGTAGCCACTTACGAGCATGCCTGGAATACCAGCCCATTCGTATAAGAAGTAAGCCCAACGGGAACCTTCTTTTGTGAAGCCTTTCACAGCGGTTAAATAGGTCGGAGCCCAGCTAACTACGCCGTAACGGATGAAGTATACAAAGATATTTGCAATCGCAAGATACCATAAGTATTTATTATGCAAAATATATTTGTAGAAGATTTCTTTGAAAGTACTTTTTTCTTCATTTTCTGTATGTGTATGAACGACTTCATGTTTGTATTCTTCGATAGGTGGTAAGCCACAAGATTGAGGCGTATCTTTCAGCAATACAAAGGTAATAATCGCTAACACGATAGAGATAAGGGCAGGGAAGAAGAAGATACTATGCCATGTACCGAATAGGTAGATGCCAAGCGTAGCAAGAGGAGCGATGATGCCGCCACCTAGGTTGTGGGAAACGTTCCACCAGGACCACCAAGCACCGCGTTCGGAACGGGAGAACCAAGTTACCATGTTTTTCGCATATGGAGGGTAGCCCATACCTTGGAACCAACCGTTTAATAAGGCAAGAACGCACATGATAGGAATACTGCTCATAACACCCGGTAAGGTGCCGAATAATAACATAACTAAAGCACTAAGCAATAGACCTACTGTGGAGAAGTATTTTGGGTTAGAGCGGTCAGACGCATTACCCATAACAAATTTACTTACGCCGTAAGCTACGGATAAGATGGTCATAACTATACCAAGATCCGCTTTGGTGTAGCCGTACTCAGCAATCATGTACGGAACAGCTAAACTAAAGTTTTGACGGATCAAATAGAATGTAGCATAACCAATAAATGTACCTGCAAAGACTTCGCGTCGAAGACGTTTGTAGGTGGAATCGATTTGCGCCTCTGGTAAACGTTCAATATGAGGAGCAGGAGAGAAAATCGACATCGTTACACATCCTTTCTACAACATGTCATTTGTAATAATACCATGTAGGGTATGTAGTCGACTATACTTAATTTTTTATTATAATAAATAGTTATTAGAAAACTGAATTATGGATAACATTAATTAGGGTGAAATAGTATTGAATAGGTTGAAAATATCAGAATATCTTCTATGTAAAAATTATCAATTTGCAAATATATATATGAATAACTGTTCATGCATTTGCGTAATGAGGCTATGCATGAATAATATAATCTTATTGAATCCGCATTTTCCTGTACTTTTGAGTGTATATGAGTAATTGTACATATTTTGTTATTGACACAAGGTAATGCGAAAATCGTTAGCTTGGCTGACCGTTGGGCCACATGGATTGTAGTGATTGCGTTATTGGCCGCGATTGGCACCTATGTGGTAACTGGAGAAATCATTCGTGCCGTAACCATCCTCGTTGTGTTCTGTCCTTGTGCTCTCGTATTGGCAACGCCGGCAGCGATTATGGCGGCTATTTCTAATGCGAGCCAACACGGTTTTCTCGTGCGTCGCGGTAATATTATGGAACGCTTGGCGAAGGTTGATACGATGACTTTTGATAAAACAGGTACATTGACCTATGGTATGCCTGAGGTGACTGCCGTTGAAACTGTGGGTTCCATGCCTACTGATGAGTTGTATCGATTGGTTGCTTCGGTAGAGACTAAATCTGAGCATCCATTGGGCAAAGCTATCGTGAATGGCTTTGCTACTCGTTATGGTGAAAGCTTCGATTCCATAGATTCCTTCCGTATGGTTCCTGGCAAAGGCTTAGAGGCGACTGTACAAGATAAAGCCGTTTTGGCTGGTAATGAAGCAATGATGACCTTGTCTAATATTTCTATTGCTGACTCTGTGAAAGAGGCTGTTCATGAGCATTTGAACCGAGGTGCATCCATTGTATAGGTTGCTGTGGATGGTGTAAACGATGCACCAGCCCTTAAAAAATCCGATGTGGGTATCGCCATGGGCGGTGTTGGTAGCGATATCGCGGTAGAGGCAGCAGATATCGTTCTTGTAAACGATAATGTAAAGGAAATTCCTCACTTAGTGGCATTATCTAAACGCATGATGACTACTATTAAAATTAATCTTTCTTTCTCCTTGCTTTTGAATTTCGTAGCTATCATCTTGGCTATGATTGGTACATTATCCCCAGTTTGGGGCGCCCTCGTTCATAACGCTGGTAGTCTTCTCGTAGTAGCGAACTCTGCACTACTCTTACGATGGGCTTACAAATCTAATCACGTAGTAGAGGATGATCATTCCGTACTCGTAAAAGCAGCACGCAAACGCGTATTTGAAGGTGCATGGTAGATTTTACAAACTCAGTTATATGTCCTAGATTTGATAAAATAATAGAACTAATAATAAGTAGTGGTTTTTAAATAAATAGCGCTATCTATTCCGAACAAAACTCAATTAGAGTTGTGGGATAGATAGCGCTTTTGTATTGACCTAATTATGTTATAGGAATAGCTAAGATTTAATCAATATATGTTACAGGATAGCCTTTTGGTTCGATTTCGCGGCGGTTAAGACCATTTGGTAGATCTGGGTAGCCGATAGCGAGGCTAGCATAGACTTTTTCGTCTTCGCTAAGACCTAGTTCACGCATTTTGGCTTGGATGCGTTCATTATCTTGAAGATGACGGATTTGGTTAACCCAGCAACTACCAAGTTCTAGTTCGTTGCACGCAAGCATCATGTTTTGCATAGCACAAGATACATCAGCAAAATTATTAGCATAGTTTGCTTTACTAGCTAATACGATGAGCACAGGTGCATTATAGTTAAATACAAATTTGCCTTCGGCGGACATCTTAATGATATTCACCATGTAAGGTAAAGTATTTTCTGTAATCGGCATTTTGCCGTATTCTTCTTGAACAAGAGTTACTAATTCGTTGAGCATATCTTGGTTTGTGATAACCATGAAATGTGTTAATTGTGTGTTGCCACCAGATGGAGCACGACGACCTGCGTCGAGCACTTGATCGATGAGCTTTCTAGATAATTGATCAGCTTTAAATTTTCGCGTACTATGACGAGTTTTAATACATTCTAAGGTGTTCATGTGGTCCTCCTATGATAAATGGGATTCGATATAGAGTTTCTTTTATTATACTACGAGGAAGGACCTAGTAGGGGACGTATAATTTCTTCCTGTTAATTCTATAGAAGTGCCTAATTCTTAACGAATAAGAAAATAAATATTAATTAATTGACAAATTTAAAAATATCTGTTCAAAGTGGGCTTTTTGCGTTGACTGTTTACCGTAAAATTGTGTACAATTAATTAGTAGATAATTGTGTGCATATGGAGGTAGAATATGGCAGAAATTGGTGTACTTGAAGGGTACAAACATAAAGAAGATGTTCCTGATTCAGAATATTTAAGATTGGAAAATCAATTGAGCTTTCCACTCTATGTAGTGGCAAAGGAAATTGTTAATGCATATCGTAGTCACTTAGATCCTTTAAATTTGACATATACTCAATACATCGTAATGATGGCATTGTGGCAATATGGTGATTTATCCGTTAAGGAATTGGGACAAGTATTGCGCCTTGATTCCGGTACATTAACACCGCTTTTAAAGAAATTAGAAGCCAAAGCATTCTTGAAACGCAAACGCAGTCGTCAAGATGAACGCGTAGTTATGGTAACCCTTACTGATACGGGCAAAGCATTACGTGATGTAGCGGTTCATATACCACGCCGCTTGGCTGAATCGTCAGGTCCTATATTTGACGTAGAAGAGACACGTCAATTGCGTATGTTGCTTAATAAATTGCTAGAAGCAATCGATAACGCAAATGCAAAAACAGCAGAGAACATGAAGGGCTAATTTGATACAACCTCATATGCATATATTCTGTAACCTTGGAAATCTAAAAATTTTATTAAAAATGTGATATACTATACATATAGCGTATTGTATTCAAGTCATGTGAGAGTATGACTGATTCGTGATTTGCCCTCGTGGCACAAAGGAGATCATTATGAATAAAAATTTATTAGGTGCATTTGTATTAGCCGGTACATTATTAGTAGGTGGTGTTGCAAACGCAGAAAACTGGAATGGGTTAGCTAACTACCCAGAGGTTCCAAATAGTGCAAATGGTACAGAAACGTATTTCTTTGATAAAGCATCTGAGTTTAAAGGTATCGATAGCAGCCGTAACAACGTATTTGGTGTTAATGTGATTAACATGCATAATAACCAATACGGGGAAGCTACATTGTTCAAATATCTTGTTAATCCAAGCTTACATACTGTATATCGTTACGCTCCAGATGGTCAAGTTTACCAAATTCAACCTGGAACAAATGAGTTCAATATGTTCATGGCTGCTTGGAAAGAAGTATACGGCACAACTTTCGAATTCCCAGCGTTATAATCTGATGGCCCGTGCCGTAATAATTACATAACTATTGCTGGTGAAAGCTCCTTTTGGGCTTTCACCAGTGTTGTTTATGGAGGTTTTTTATGTCTAAATCTGAATTTGCTCAAGCCTATACGGAGCGTATGTTCCCTGATATTGCAGCCCCAGCAGGTTATATTGATCCAGAGTTTGAAGTATTGTTTGATAATTTTGCCTTTGATGAAGTCATCACCGAAGAAGGCCGTAATGTACCGGCAAAGGATCGCTTCTTAGCCATTCTCGCTACATTAGTAGGCGCCTCAGCTGTTGATGAATATGCATTAATGCTACCGGCAGCATTAAACTTTGGCCTTATTCCTGATGAAGTGGTAGAGCTCATTTATCAAGCGGTGCCCTATCTTGGCATCGGACGTGTGCGCCCATTCTTTAAGGTGACCAATAAGATTTTTGACTATCGAGGAGAGGCTATTGTTGATCCCTCTCGCAGCACAATTACTGGAGAGTCTCGTCTTGAAAAAGGCGTAGAAAAACAAGTGGAAATCTTTGGGGAGTCTATGCGCAATTCTTACCAAGAAGGGCCAGAAGATATTCGTCATATCAACAAATGGCTTGCCAATATGTTCGGCGATTACTATACGCGTAAAGGCCTTAGCGTGGCTCATCGTGAAATGATTACCTTCTGCTTCCTTGCGGCTCAAGGTGGCTGTGAAGCTCAAGTCAAGGCTCATGTAGAAGGTAATTTGAACGTAGGGAACAGCAAACAATATTTGATTAATATCGCATCCCAATGCGTGCCGTATATCGGCTATCCCCGTACCTTAAATGCCCTTCGTTGCATTCAAGAAGGCTACACCGCATGGGAAGCTAAACAATAAAGGAGTTCTATGTTTGATTTAAATCCGGTTCAGATATTAGCAAGTATTCCTGCTATTATGATCGTTTTTTCTATCTTTGGATATGCAGAGGCAAAGGTAGCAACTTGGTTTGGTGATCCAACGCCACGTCTGGCGGGACGCCTCACATTGTCACCAATGGCACACCTTGATCTAATTGGTACCATCTGTATTATTCTTGTTGGCTTTGGTTGGACAAAACCTATGTCAATTAATCCATCTTACTTTAAAGATCCACGACGTGATATAAGCTTGCTTGCCTTTGCAGGTCCTGTGGCAGGTCTTATAGCAGGCTTTATATTCACCTTTATATATATGCTCTTTGGAAAATTAGGCTTCATGGAGTCCCAAGGTCTTGCCATGGTTATGCAATATATTATTTTATATAGTATTGGCTTATCAATTTTCTGTTTGATTCCGTTCCCACCATTGCCTGGTTTTAATATTATCTTGCCGTGGTTGCCTACAGAGTGGCAGATGAGATATTACCAATTAGGGATGCTTAATTTATTATTCTTTATCATCCTTATTAACACACCCATTATTTCCATGGTTATTCGTCCATTACAACAAACGATATTTAAAATCTACTTTGCCATTATTGGGCTCATACTATAATTATATTTTGTGAAAGTTTCTACCATAAAGATAATATCTTTATGGTAGTTTTTTATAGTTTATAGATAGATTTAGCTTATCTTTACATATAATGTATTTGTAAATTTTTTTCGTTTTTTATAGTAACAATTTTACTTTTGACTGTTCTTTGGATTTTATATTAAAAACTATCGATATAGTTCCTCAATTGTGTTATAATAAATACAAAGATCGTAAATTTTCGATATATTAATATTACAGTGTATTATTAGATACTATCGATAGAGTAAATTGATCCACTACATCGATATGTAAATCAATACACTAAATTGACACGTAAATCGATATATTAAATTGATACAGTATATAGATATTCAAGTGAATAAATGAGGAATTACATATGAATTTTGAAGAAAATCAAGTGCCAGAGGCGATTCTGGACAAGCTTACAAAGGTGTGCACATGCCGTAGTATTACGCGCAAAACGATTAAGGAAGCCATTTTAGATGGTGCTCATACATTTCCACAAGTAAAAGAAGCCACTCGTGCTGGCACGGGCGCTTGCGGTGGCAAAGGCTGTGGGCCGCGTATCGTAAAGCTCTTAGCGGAAATGAAAGAGCAAGGCAAAATTTAATTTGCGAAATGTAACATACACATTTTTCACATCCAAAATGTAAGATACATAGTTTACACTCCAAAATGTAAACTATAATGTTTACACAACAAAAATGAAACATATAAAGATTGTTATTTGATTCTCTCAATGGATATACCCGTTGGGTTCTCGAGTAACAATCTTTTTGTTTTTTAAGATACATGTACTATAATGCTGCTTGTCGTGTGTTGGTTATGTTGGGCTCGTTTATATTTTTTGATATACTATACATAATACTTTTTAGAGATTTAAGGGAGGTATGCATGTTTCGACGTTTCGTAGCAGCCACTATGATTGGTGCATTAGCACTCACAACGGGCTGCGGTTTACATAATCCATTTACTTCAAAGGCGGAGCCTGTGACCTATGAATCCGTAGCGCAAAGCGAGCTTTCACCAGAGCAAAAGGTGGACAAGTTAGTGGCTAAAATGTCCGATGCAGACAAGGTGGGCCAATTGTTGATGATTGGCATTCACGGCACAACGCTAAACGATGACGCTAAATTTATGCTCAACGAATACCGCGTGGGGGGCATCATTTTGTTTGATCGAAATATGGAGTCCAAGGATCAAGTTAAAACGCTCATTACAGACATTAATAAGGCCGGTAAAAGCGCGGGATTAACGCCATTGTTCCTCGGTATCGACCAAGAGGGCGGTGCGGTAGCGCGCATGGATGATAAGCTCATCAAGGTTCCTCCCGCTGAGGAGGTAGGCAAAATGCCCGTTGAGCAAGCTGTATCCTTGGCAAAACAGTCTGGTGCAGAACTAAAAGACTTGGGCTTTAACATTAACTTTGCTCCTGTGGCGGACTTAGGATTAACCTATGGTCGTTCTTATAGTACGAGCCCTGATGAGGTCGTTCGCTATGCAGGCGCCGTTGGCAAGGCTTACGATGAAGCGGGCTTGTGGTATTCCTATAAGCACTTTCCGGGCATTGGTAAGACCGATGTAGACTTGCACGCGGATACAAGCATCATTCCTGTATCTAAAGAAACATTGCTTTCAGAGGACACAAAGGTATTCGTAGACCTCATCAAACAGTCTAAATCGAATACCTATACAATCATGGTGTCTCATGCGATGTACCTACAAATCGATCCAGACCATCCAGCTAGCCTATCAAAAGCGATTATTACGGATTGGTTGCGCAAGGACTTGGGCTATAACGGCGTTGTGGTAACGGACGATATGGACATGGGTGCCCTTGCAAATCACTATACTTTTGGCGATATGGCGGTGCAATCCATCCTCGCCGGCAGTGATATCTTGCTCGTGTGTCACGAATACGAACACATGCAAGAGGCTTATAACGGTCTTATGAAAGCCGTGAAAGACGGTCGTATCTCGAAAGAACGACTCGATGAATCGGTGAAACGGATTTTGCTCATGAAAATGAATAAAATTTCTTAGAATTTCTTATTTTAAGGAAGGAATTTTAAGAGTATATCACGAATATAGACAATGGAAATACTATTCATGGACGGCGAATCTGAGTTGACACTCAAGGGAGAACTTTGTTATAGTTAATACACAGAGAAACTGTGCGAAACTTACGGGTAACGCACAACACTCGTCGACCCAAGGGTCGGCGAGTTTTTTTGTTTGTAGGAGGGATTTATGTCTAAGCCTTTTAAGTCTTTAGATTCCCTATTACGCTTGATGAGAAAACGGAATATTACGATTGAAAAGGGAACTGAGGGCAGTCGAGTAAAGAGAATTTTAGCTAGAGATAATTATTACTCAATAATTAATGGTTACAAAGATATTTTTTTAGATAATAACGCTACAGTTAATAGTGGAGATGACTATTATATAACGGGAACAACATTTTTTCAGATTTATGGGCTATATTGTTTTGACCGTAACCTTCGAATTATTTTATTAAAGGCTCTTTTACAAGCAGAGCAAAATATTTGCACGAAAGTATCTTATCGTTTTTCCGAAGTGCATACATCTGAATTCAGCCATTTAAATGTAAATAATTTTTCTAAGACTAATTTACCTAAAGCTACAGAGTTGGTATCAAAATTATCAAATGCTACACAACGTAATGCAAGACACACTATGTTTTCCCATTATTTAACGACACATCAAGATTTACCTTTATGGGTTTTAGTAACAAAGCTTACATTTGGTGAGATTACGAATTTTTATAAATTAATTACTCCTAACATACAGGAGAAAATCTTGGAAGACATACATAAGGAATATATGACTGAGTATCGGATTTCTATAATGAATCCAACTTCAACCTTAATACCTATTTTTAGTGAAATATTAGATGTTTTGGTAGGATATAGAAATATATGTGCACATGGAGATCGACTTTATAATCATAGGATTATAGGTCCAAAGAAGACGATAAAAAAACTAACATATTATTTTGTGCCTAATCCAAAGGGGAGTGAATCTTCTGTATATGGAGTATTGATTTCTTTGAGATTATTATTACCACGAATAGCATATAAAAGCATTATTGATGAGATTATAAGTGAGTTATTACTTTTAAAAGAAAGTTTACCAATTATACAGTTTAATCAAGTTCTTGCTAAAATGGAGTTAACGCTTCAGTGGAAACAAACATTAGAAGCGCTAAAATAATAAAATATATAGTGTATACATAACGTGCTTTCAAGGATTTTATTAAACCGATAGAGAATTAATAAGTAAAGTGATTCTCTGTCGGTTTATTTTTTATTGTATAGTTTGTTTTGTTAGGAGTGAAGTATATGGCTCGCAGAATAATGTTGAACGGTACGTCCTATTTTGGACAAGGCGCGATTCAGGAGATTGTGAACGAAATTAAGAATCGCCATTTCAAAAAAGCCCTCGTTACATCTACACCAGATTTATTTGAATTTAAAGTGGCTACTAAGGTAACAGATTTACTTGATGCGGCAGGCATCGATTATGAAATTTATGACGGCATTAAGCCAAATCCTACTATCGAAAACGTAACGGCTGGCGTTGATGCTTGTAAAGCGGCTGGCGCTGATGTTATCGTTGCTGTTGGTGGCGGTAGCCCAATCGATACAAGTAAGGCGATTGCTACTATTATTACGAACCCTGAGTTTAGTGATGTGCGCAGCCTTGAAGGGTTAGCACCTACTAAGAATCCTTGCTTGCCAATCATCGCTGTTACTACTACATCTGGTACGGCTGCAGAGGTTACTATCAACTATGTTATTACAGATGTTGAAAAGAACCGCAAATTCGTTTGCGTTGACCCGCATGACATCCCAATCGTAGCTATCGTAGATCCTGATATGTCTGCGTCTATGCCGACAGGCCTTTGTGCGGCAACCGGGATGGATGCTCTCGTGCATGCTGTAGAAGGTTATATCACAAAAGGTGCGTGGGAACTGACTGATATGCTTCATTTGAAAGCGATTGAAATCATTGGGCGTTCCTTACGCAGTGCGGTAGCTGGTGATTACGCTGGTCGCGAAGCTATGTCTTTAGGTCAATATATTGCAGGTATGGGCTTCTCTAACGTTGGCCTCGGTATCGTTCACTCCATGGCACATCCATTGAGTGCTGTGTACGATATCCCTCATGGCAAGGCTTGTGCCATGCTTTTAACAGCAGTATTGAAATTCAACGCTCCTGCAACAGGCGAAAAATATCGTGAAATCGCTCGCGTTATGGGCGTTCCTAATGTAGATGCTATGGATGAAGCAACCTATCGTCAAGCGGCTATCGATGTAATTCAAAAATTAGCTGATGACGTAGGTATTCCTAAATCTCTTAGCGAAGCAGGCGTAAAACGGGAAGACATTCCATTCCTCGCTGAATCTGCTTTCAACGATGCATGTACACCTGGTAACCCACGTGATGTATCTTTAGAAGAAATTATTGGTATCTATGAATCTATATACTAACAACCAAATACGATTCATTTGTCTCAGTAGTCTAAATGATGTTAAACTCAACGTGTATGTAAAAGCGCAGGGAGAGTAGCATCTTTAGAGTCTTTACACAGCTCGTATGCCTCCGATTATGTAAAGACAACATTTATAAACACTTGCTAAACAAGACTAGACATCTCTTTTGCTGTAGAGATGTCTAGTTTTGTTTTGTAGTGTATATAGTTTTCCGTTGAATCATTTCTTGAAAATCATAATGTACATAAGTATACTAAGGATATGAATAGATACATGGTCGTTATATATGCTGAGGAGGAAATCTTGTGAAATTATGGAAATTTAATAAGCGCAGCTCTACCTTAGCAGATATGTCCATGAATCGTATGTTGTTAACAGAGCTCATTGCAAAGGGCGCTCTTGTGGGCGTGATTGCAGGCTTTTGTGGTGCTACGTACCGTTATTTGATCCTTGAGTCAGAGCATATTCGTTGGCATTTGATGGAGGGCATTACCATGGAATGGGCCATAGGCTGGCTTATAGTGATGGTCATCTTTGCTTTTATCGTCGACAGATTGCTTGCATGGGCCCCATTATCGGGGGGCTCGGGTATTCCTCAAATTGAAGGGGAAATGTTGGGCCTCTTTGATATGAAACCGTATCGGACGTTGGCGTCGAAGATGATTGGTGGCGTATTGACTGGTTTTGCAGGCTTTTCAGTAGGCCGTGAAGGGCCAGCCGTACAAATCGGCGGCTCTGCTGGTAAAATTGTATCCTATTGGATGAATTCAGGGTTGCGTGAGCAGCGCATCTTGACTTCTGCTGGCGCAGGGGCGGGCTTAACGGCTGCCTTTAGTGCACCTGTATCGGGGGCGATGTTCGTCTTTGAAGAGGTCCATAAAAGTTTTTATCCCTACCTCGTTGTGCCAACCTTTGTGGCCACATTAATTTCTAACTATATTACGGTTAGTATCTTTGGTCTCGACCCAGCTCTTGGGTTTTCGGTGACCTCAGGGGTTCCTCTTGAGTACTTTCCTGTACTGCTTATGGTGGGCGTTATCATGGGGCTCTGTGGAGTGCTCTTCTGTCGCATGATCTTTGCGTTCAAGAAATTCTTTGAGTGGCTTAAATGCTCTCGATTCTTGAAATTAGCCCTCACTTTTGTGACTGTGGCCGTCATCGGCTATGACTCGCAACTTCTTTTAGGTGGTGGCAATGATCTGGTAGGACAGCTAGCCTTTCAATCGCATGGCGTATTGCTCTTGGGTGGTATCGTACTAGGTAAGATTTTACTTACCACCTTCTGCTATGGTAGTGGTGCTCAAGGCGGCATATTCTTGCCCATGCTCGTCATAGGTGCGTCAGCAGGTGCTTTTTGTGAAAGCGTGCTTTCATCAATCGGTATTATCTCACCTGATTTTGTACCGCAATTCGTTATTTGTGCCATGGGTGGCATGTTAGCAGCTGCGATGAGAACTCCGATTTTAGCGATATTGCTCGTCCTTGAAATGACGAATAGCTTCTCCAATATTTACGCTATCGGTATTGTTACACTTGTGGCATACCTTGTGGCAGAGCTTTTAAAAGAACCACCAATTTACGATTCCTTATTGCAAGCCATGAGCGGTCAAAGCAATTTAGAATCGGTGCAAACCTTCTTCCAAACGAAGGTGCCTGTAGTGGCAAACTATACAGAAGTGCAGTTACAAGACTTGGCATTGCCAGATGGTACATTAATCGTAAGTATTCGTCGCAATGGAACATACATTGTACCTCTTGGGGATGTGAAGCTTGAACCAGGTGACGAGCTACAAGTCTCTTGTGAACGAGGTCGATTAAAAGCAGCGAAAGACTTTTTCCAATCGAATTAGTTATAGCAAAGAGATATCTCCAATCTAAGTAAAGGGAGGCCTTATTATGCTGGATAATATTATAGTATTTTATATATTCTTTACCATAGTCGGCTTTTTAGCGGCTATGCTAGGCACCATCATCGGTGCTGGAGGGGGCCTTGTGTTCGTTCCTCTCTTCATGTACTGGTTCCCTGAGTGGTCTCCATCCATGATTGTAGGGACATCGCTCTTTTCCGTTATGTGTAACGCCGTTTCTGGATCTATTGCGTATATTAAGCAGAAAAAGGTGCTTATCAGTGCAGCCATTGTCTTTAGTTTAGCTACCTTACCAGGAGCTATCTTGGGGGCTCAAATGTCTGGTTGGTTTTCTGGACAGGGCTTTATGTTTGCCTTTGGGTGCTTTATGCTATGCGCTTCTGGTTTGATTGGGTTTAAAAATTTCCGTAAAGGGGAACGAAAGGAAGAAAGCCTTACCCTTGATCAGCTAACATACAGTAAGCCTATCGGTATTAGCATTAGCTTTTTTGTAGGTTTTATCTCCAGTATCTTTGGTATTGGTGGTGGCCTTATTCATGTGCCGGCTCTAATTTATCTCATGGGGTTTCCTACCCATATGGCTACAGCTACAAGCCAATCCATCCTTGCTGTATCTACAATGATAGGTGTTATAACGCATTTATTGGAAAATCATATCGTATTTAGTATTGCTATTCCTACTAGTATTGGCGCTATCTTTGGGGCCCAAGTAGGGGCGCGAATTGCTAAACGGTTGAAAGCAAAATCTATCCTTGCCCTTATGAGCGTTGCAGTCTTTGCACTAGCTGTACGTCTTATTCTTAAGTCTGGTATTTTGGGATAATATGGCTTCTCTAATCATCAGTAGAAATTTGAATACTATACTTCTTATGTTCTAGCTAGTATGAACCGATAGATTTGATATGTTTACTATAAGTCCTCTAGTGGTTGCTCGAAAGAGTTATATCACTAGAGGACTTTTTATGTGAAAGTGAACAATTATTAGTAGGTGAATCTAAAAGTTATGATTAAAAGTCATACTTAAATATAAATGAGAACGATAAAATTGAAATAAATGGAAATATACAGTTTTATGTATAATTTATGTAAACTATTTCCTATAGAATTATATACACGATACATCAAGTTTTATGGGCAATTTGGCAGTTATTTATTATAGAGTTCTTTAATTACTAAGTAAATAAAATAGTTTTATTTTAATATGTGAAAAAATGAGTACATGATAATGCCACTGAGATGCACTTTCAAGTAAAGAAATAAAAAAGCCATGCATATCGAGAATTATTAGGAGACATATAATTTATGCATAATTATAGTAGTGAGAATGAGAACGGCGTATACTAAATATAAGACAAATTCCTTAAGAGAGGATAGGAGGATATACAAGTGAGTACGCTTATAAAAGATTATGAACGTTTTGCCAAGGAGGCAAAAGAGATTTGCAAAGATCGTGTCTATACAGATCATTTACGTCGTTATGCATATGGTGTTGACGCGTCCTGTTATAGCTATTTACCAAAGGTTGTTGTAAAGGCTGAGGATGAACGTGAAGTAAGACGCCTTATTCGTTTGTGCCAACAATGTGGTACACCATTTACATTCCGTGCAGCTGGTTCTTCTTTGTCTGGTCAATGTTCCAGTGAAGACGTGCTCATCGTATGTAATGATGGCTTCAAAAAAATGGAAGTTATCGACGATGGCAAGGCTTTAAAATGCGAATGTGGTGTTATTGGTTCCGATGCGAACGATTTATTGAAACCTTATAACCGTAAAATCGGTCCAGATCCTGCTACACTTGCAACAGCATTAGTAGGCGGTATTTTGAACAATAACTCCTCTGGTATGTGCTGTGGTACGGCTCAAAACTCCTATAAAACAATCCGTTCCATCCGCGTTGTATTACTAGATGGTACTGTTCTTGATACATCCGACAAAAAATCTATTGAACAATTCCTTCGTGAAAAACCTCAAATGGTTGAAGATATCTTGCAATTGCGCAAAGAAATCTTGGCTGATGAAGAATTGACTCATTTGATTCATCACAAATACAAAATCAAAAATACTACAGGCTATGGCTTGAACTCCCTCGTTGATTTTGAAGACATTATCGACATCATCAATCACTTGTTTATCGGCTCAGAAGGTACATTGGGCTTCGTATCTGAAATCGTGTACAACACTGTTGAAGACGTACCTCATAAGGGTTGCGGTCTCATGTTCTTCAGCACGTTGAACGATGCATCTCTTGCGGTTGTAGCCTTGGCTAATATGGGACGTGAAAAGGTTGTTGCTGCTGAAATGATGGACTATCAATCCTTAAAAGCAGTTCAAACTCTTGAAAATGTACCTGACTTCGTTCGTGAAGTACCAGAAGGTACAAGTGCAATCTTGTTCCAAACTGAAAGCTATTCCAAAGAAACTGTAGATGAAAACTTAGCTTTCATTAAAGAACAATTGAAAGATATCCCAACAGCTATCCCAAGTCTTTATTCTCAAGATCCTAAAGAATACGATTCTTGGTGGGCAATCCGTAAAGGTATCTTGCCTATCGTTGGTGGTCAACGTAGAAAAGGTACGACTGTTATTACCGAAGACGTTTGCTTCCAAATCGAAGACTTCACTAAAGGCATTGAAATGCTTACAGAATTATTCCACAAATACGATTTCGTTGATGGTGGTGTAATCTTCGGTCATGCTTTGTCTGGTAACGTTCATTTTAACATTACACCTGATTTCAGCGATCCTAAAGATACTAAGAACTTCGGCGATTTGGTAAAAGAAATGTCCGAACGCGTATCTGGTTTCGGTGGTTCTTTGAAAGCAGAACATGGTACAGGCCGCATGGTAGCACCGTTTGTTGAAATGGAATGGGGCCGTAAAGCATACGAAATCAATCGTCGTATCAAAGCTATCTTTGACCCTGAACGCATTTTGAACCCAGATGTTATGATCACTGATGATCCAGATGTGTACAAGAAAAATCTTAAAGCTCAATGCGTTATCGATGATGCTTTCACAATCTGTATGGAATGCGGTTTCTGTGAAAAACATTGTCCAAGCCGTAATTTAACATTGACTCCACGTCAACGTATCGCATTGTTGCGTGAAACTAAACGCCTTGAAAACGAAGGCAATTTCACATTGGCATCTGAACTTAGAAAAGGCTATGAATACTTTGGTGTAGACACTTGTGCTGCTTGTTCCATGTGTAAAGGCCTTTGCCCACTCAGCATCGATACTGCTCAAATCGCTTTGTCCATGCGCCGCATTGATCCACCTGCACCAGAATTGGCTAAGAAAATCTACGATAACTTCTCCACAACACTTCAAATGTGTCGTGCTGGCGTAAGTCTTGAAGGCATTGCTGGTTCCATCATTACACAAAAAGCAATTTCTAAGATTACTGAAGGTTTACATGGCGTAACAGGTGTTACACCATATGTTCCTAAAACAACTCCTAAGGCTAATCGCTACAAATTGAAAAACCGCATCAAACCAACTAACTTTGAAAAGGTTGTATACTTCAGTACATGTGCTAACCGCGCATTCAAACCTAACCAAGGTTATGACGATGATCGCAGCTTGCAACAAGTTGTAGAAAGCCTCTGCAACAAAGCTCATATCGATATTATCTATCCAGAACATATCGAAAACCTCTGCTGTGGCTTGAGCTTTGAAAACTACGACGACGTTCATGAACGGGCTGTAAAAGATTTGCACGATGCATTGATGAAAGCATCTCAAAATGGTAAATATCCAATCGTGATCGACCATAGCGCATGCTTCAACCATGCTTTCAAACATATGCCAGACTTAGAAATCAACGATATTTCTGAATTCTTGTGTAAATACGTAGTACCTCATCTCGACATTGAAAAATGCGATGAACGCGTTATCGTACATAAACAATGTAAGATTAAATCTTTGAACAAATCTCAATACATTGAAGACTTGGCTCGTCTCTGCACAGACCATGTATTCAATATCAAATCCTTCGCATGTGATGGCTTTGCTGGCCAAAAAGGGTTCTTTACTCCAGAACTCAATAAATCTGCTACGAAAGACCTCGCTAGTGAAATCGCTGAATACGGCGCAACACTAGGTGTAAGCTCCAGCTCTACATGTGAAATTGGTCTTGGTGAAAATGGTGGCATCCCATTTGTAGGTGTTGCATTCCTATTAGACCGTTGCTCTAAAGCTAAGAAATAATATTATTTGAATAAGATTCTAGTATTATCTATTAGGGGTTTATTTTTCTATTAAGTATGATATACTATACGTAGGTAGTAGAGTGTATGAAATTACCTACAATATAATAAAAAAAGGACGAGTGGCAGCTCGTCCTTTTTCTTATATCATTATGATATGCAACTTGGAGATTATTTAAGAATGGAATATATGATATGAGAAGAATTTTGCCTATACTTGCATTACTTATATTTATTAGTGGTTGTGGATTAAATCAGAATACAAATAATAGTAATACAGAAAGCAATGCTAAAAGTTCTAGTATATCCACTCAAGACAGTAGCAAAATGACTAAACTAGATAGCCACTTAACTGTCGCTAAGCAGGCTTTATCTGCTGGCGATTATGTTAAAACCATCGAAGAGGCTACAGCCTCTATTAAAGATAACCCCAATAGTTCTGAAGCCTATTCTGTGCGTGGATTTGCTACAGCTTTACATGGCGATACAGCTAAAGGCTTAGCAGATACTAAAAAGGCCTATGATTTAGATCCTAATAATGTAGCTAATTACTATAATATGGCCATGGTGTACAAGTTACAAGGCCAGTTAAACGATTCTAAACAGTGGTTTGAAAAGGTATTAGAAAAGGACCCTAGCAATACTTGGTCCGTCTATGGTATTGCTACCATTTATGCAGACCAAGGGAATGATACTAAGGCCCTTGATTGGCTTGAAAAGGCGATTAACATTGATCCATCTGTGAAAGCTGTAGCCGCTGAACAAGACCATTTCGAGCGCTTTCACAATAATGGGCGATTTAAAACATTAGTTGGCTTATAGACATGGATGTAAAACAGATGATTCGCCTTGTTATAAAGGTAGTAGGATTTATATATTGGTTTGTTTTTCTATATCTTGGTGGTCTAATGGTCGTAGATTGGGCAGGGTTTATGTCCCAACATAATATAGAAACACCTCTATTCCTTACATATTTAGTGTTTGTAGGTTGTTTTGTAACGCCGTATATCATGCTGTACTGGAAGAAGCTGAATCCTAATGCGAAAGCTCCATTTGGGGTGCGTCATCTCTCCGAATATATGGCGCGATTAGAAGATCGTCATAGTATATGGTTTGATGTATTATATGTACTAAAATTATTGCTCTATTTTGTAATAATTCTGTGGATGCTTTGTATCATATTACTCACCTTAGCAGTTATTGCGTGGACAGTAGTCCTAATTTTGCTAAGCAATTGATGATGTAAATTTACATTGTTTTCTCCACCAATGCTTCTTGTAAAAGCTGAGAAAAATTAATCCCTTTAGCTAATGCTCTATCGTTAAGCCATGCAGGAATGGTTAATGTTTTCTTTACGGATTTACTATTTTTAGCCAGATCTATATCTGTTTGTACTAATGTAGGATAGGTTGTATCCGTGCAAGGTAAGTTTCGAATAGATGTAGGGGTTGGTAAACTTTCCCCATCTTCTAAGGCTCCTAAAATATATAGCTCCATTGCTTCTTGAGCATTGGTTACGAGCTCTGTTAGGGTTGAGCCAGTACTGCTAGTATATTCTAAGTCTGGAAACTCAGCCCAGAAACCATCAGCGTCATCATGGATTATAGCAGGGTATATAAATTTCATAGGTCCTCCTCATTTTAGTCCTGTACGTTTTAAAATTGCATTTAATAAACCGATAGGCACATCTTTTCCATGTACGGCAATCACTTCAACTTGCTCATCCTTTTTCAAACGATGATGACTACCGCGTTGCCGTACATCCTTCCAGCCGTTTTTTAGTAGCAGTTTTAGTAGATCTTTATCTTTCATACGCTCTCCTTTTATGGTAACACGTGTACACGTATAAAACAATTGATAGGAGTTATATTTCTTATATTTCTAGTCTAACCGTATATAAAGGAAAACAGGGGTGACTATTGGTCACCCCTGTTTCTATTAGTCACTTGACAAACTAGATGTATGATTTATACGCATTAATTCTATTTATATAAGTCACATTAGTATATAATTAAGGTATATAAATCGGGTTGTATATTGATGAAAGGAGAGAATTCATCATGAAACCATTGGGGAAACGGATTATAATGGCTGTAGTGTGTGCGGCCACATTGACATCTCCCTTATTGTTGAGCGGTTGTAGTATGTCAGAACTATGGCAAGGTACTGAACAGAGTCGTAAGGAAATTGCGCAGCGGTCTGAACAGGATCAAGTACAGTTGTTTAATCAATATGTGAAAGCTGTAAGCCGATTTAATCGCATGGCTGTAATGTTTGATTATGCGAATACGCCAACGCTTAACGATTTAAAAGCGGGGCAGCATTTAACTGTATTTAATGCACCAAACTTTAAGCAATTGCAAAAAGAATTAGAAGAGGCTAAGCAAGCCGGTATTCCTTATGATGAAATGAAAGAGCCTTTAGATAAGCTACTTTCAAAATTGAACGAAATTACACCGGTAGCGGAAGAGCTCGATGCATACTATAAATCTAAAGGGTATACCACAGATAACTATGCTAAGGAGCAACAATTAGGTCCTAAATATGTTCAGTTGTATGAACAATTTATTCCTATTTATGCTGACTTTGATAATATTATGCATAAAATCAATACGGATCGATTGCAACAACGGTTACAACAATTGCGCGATGCAGGTAAGAAAAATGCAGCCGCTGCACAAGAGGTTTCTTTGCGACTTACTGCAGTCTTAGAAAAGCTAGATAGCGAAAAACAACCAGATGTAAATGCTATCAATCAAGAATTGCAAGCCATTGGTGATTTAGCAAATGGTATTTCTAGCCCTACGTATGACTCTGTTAAGACCTCTGTAAACTCTACGATTGGTGCCATTCGTACCTATATGGGATCCAAACAAGATAATGATTATAAACATATGGTTGAGGCCTATAACCGTTATATTTCCAATATGAATACAACCAATATGAATGAATTGGATCAATAAGCAAGCTAGAAGAATAGTGTGATAAATTAATAGGCATATATAAGATATAAAAAGAAAGCTGTATCGAATGAGGATATCATTTGATACAGCTTTTTATATGTTTATAGCCTAGTTAGAACAAAAGTTATTGGTAGTTTATTATATTTTCCTTATGGTTGTAATTCGATTAGATAGGGAGAATAGCACGAGAGCTACCCAGATACAGCCAAAAGCGATGAGTTGGGCTGTGCCAAAGCTTTCACCAAAATAGAAGATGGCCAAGAAAAAGCCCATGGTGGGAGATAGGTATTGTAAGAATCCTAGCACGTTAAGTGGCAATAAACGAGCCCCATAGGAAAAAAGGATAAGGGGCACGGATGTAGTAAGGCCTGAAGCAACAAGCAGTAGACCGGTGGGGGTAATGGTTTCAATAAAAGGCCATGATGTAGTATCTACTGTTAGTACATACCATAGAGCTATGGGTGTAATAAGCCACGCTTCCATGGCAATACTCGAAAATGGATGGATGGTGAGGCGTTTTTTGATAGCCCCATAGAGACTAAAAGTTACGGCTAGTACAATGGAAATAATCGGTAGCGAGCCTAGCTCATAGGTCATGATAGATACACCTAGCACAGCGATGGCGATACTTAATTTTTGTGACCATAGCAAGGTTTCTTTATAGATGACGATACCTAGCAATACATTGAGTAGTGGATTGATATAGTATCCAAGGCTAGTATCGAGAACATGTTGGTTGGTAACAGCCCAAATATAGGTGAACCAATTGATACTAATAAGGGCAGCTGCCAATAATAATAGGCCGAACTGTGAAAGATGCGTGCGCAAGTGTTGAATATCGATACGCAGTTGTTGGCGACCCATAGCAAGGATGATAAAGATCATCCAAACACCAGACCAGATGATGCGGTGCGATAGCACTGAAAAGGAAGAAACTTGATTAAGTAGTGCCCAATATAGAGGGAGCAAGCCCCAGATTAAGCAGCACAGTAATGTGGTACTGAGCCCTTTTTTATTTATATCATTCATAATGCAACCTCCTCTTATTGATAGCATTATTATATCATGCTGATAGCTGATAGCTGATAGCTGATAGCTGATAGCTGATAGCTGATAGCTGATAGCTGAT
>OGFP01000212.1_pt1 | contig 31545 bp, 15 predicted proteins | sample 1570971 | NCBI WGS metagenome assembly OGFP01 (sample SAMEA2582033, study PRJEB24529) | metagenome | biome: Human gut stool | place: China | collected 2011 | reverse complement strand
CACAAGATGAATACCGTAACACAATCATGAAAAACGCAGCTCTTGCTCGTCGTTTCAATGAAGTTAAGGTCAATGCACCATCTCCAGAAGATACTTTCAAAATTTTACAAGGCATTCGTCCATTGTATGAAGCGCATCATAATATCGAATTGCCAGATGCTGTGTTGAAAGCAGCTGTAGATTATTCCGTACAATACATCCCTCAACGTAGCTTGCCAGATAAAGCTATCGACTTGATTGATGTAACAGCAGCTCACTTGGCTTCCCAACATCCTGTAACTGATATTAAAACATTAGAAGCAGATATTGCAGAAGCTAAGGCAAAACAAGAAGAGTTTGCTCAAAAAGAAGATTATGAATCCGCTATTAATGAAAAAATGCGTATTCAAAAATTGCAAGAAGAAATCGACAACCACACTGAAAACCAAAAGGTAGTGGCTAAGGTTAATGATGTAGCGGAAGCCGTTGAAAGAATGACTGGTATCCCTGTATCTCAAATGGGTGCATCCGATATTGAACGCTTGAAAGATATGAAATCTCGTTTACAAGCTCATGTAATCGGTCAAGATAAAGCAGTAGAAGCTGTATCTAAAGCAATCCGTCGTAACCGTGCAGGCTTTGACGAAGGTAACCGTCCAATCGGTAGCTTCTTATTCGTAGGTCCTACTGGTGTTGGTAAAACAGAATTGGCTAAACAATTAGCACTTGATATGTTTGGTAACAAAGATGCTATCATCCGCTTGGATATGTCCGAATACAGTGATCGCACAGCAGTTTCCAAATTGATTGGTGCTACAGCTGGTTATGTTGGTTACGAAGATAATTCCAACACATTGACTGAACGTGTTCGTCGTAATCCTTACTCCATCGTATTGTTCGACGAAATCGAAAAAGCAGATCCTCAAGTTATTACATTGCTTCTTCAAGTATTGGATGATGGTCGCTTAACAGATGGTCAAGGTAACACCGTGAATTTCAAAAACACTGTTATCATTGCTACATCTAACGCAGGCTTTGGCTATGGTCAAGATAACGACGATGAAAACAAAGTAGATGTAATGGATCGTATCGCTCCATTCTTCCGTCCAGAATTCTTGAACCGTTTCAATGCAGTTATCGAATTCAATCAATTGAAAAAAGAAGACTTGAAGAAAATCGTAGATTTGATGCTTGATCAAGTTAATAAAACTTTAGCTAAAAAAGAAATCACTCTTGATGTAACTGAAGCAGCTAAAGAATTATTGATGGAACAAGGTTACGATAAAACCATGGGCGCTCGTCCATTACGTCGTGTTATTGAATCTGAAATTCGCGATAATGTAACTGACTTCTACTTGGATCACATCGATGCAAAACACTTGCTTGCTGATGTTGTAGATGGTCATATTGTAATTAGCGACAAAGATGCTGCTAATACATCTGATGATAAATCTGCAGATGATAAAGCTGCAGACGACAGCAAACAAGCTGATGATGCTGCATCCAAGGATAATAAATAATCGATAGGCTATCGACACTAATTAATGAATCCCTTACAACTCTCTCCATACACAAACTAATGATAGACCTATTGATACTGAAAGCATCCCACATAATGTGGGGTGCTTTTTTGTGTCTTAATATGCATTTTAATATGTGTATTAATAAAGAAATTTTGTATATATGATAAAAATCATTGCTAATATATCGATTTATTTAGTATAATCATATCTATAAATTCAATATTCTATAGAATTTAAAAAAGAGATGAAGAAAGGGAGGAGATTATTGATGTCACATTATGTAGATCTAAATAGCGATTTAGGTGAAAGTTTTGGCAACTACACATTAGGCATGGATAGTGAAGTACTAAATCACGTAACTAGTGCTAATGTTGCTTGCGGATGGCATGCTGGGGATCCTCTCATTATGGATGCTACAGTTCGTATGTGCAAGGAGAAGGGCGTAGCCGTAGGGGCTCATCCTGGATATCCTGATTTAATGGGCTTTGGTCGTCGAGCAATGGCAGTCAATCCTGCAGAGGCTAAAGCATATATGATATATCAAGTTGGTGCACTACAGGCCTTCTGTGATAGCTATGGTGTTACATTACAACATATGAAATTACATGGTGCTTTTTATAACACCGCATGTGTAACTCCTGCATTGGCAGATGCTGTATTAGATGGCTTACAAGCGGTAAACCCTAATATTGCAGCTATGGTGTTAAGCGGTAGCTATATTGCTAAAGAAGCAGAGCGTCGAGGCATTCCTGTAATTCAGGAGGTCTTTGCTGATCGTGGTTATACTGATGAAGGTACATTGGTACCTCGTACTGAACCAGGCGCTTTCATAAAAGACCCTCAAGAGTCTTTAGAACGTGTACTTATGATGGTTACAGAGGGAAAAGTTGTTACCAATACAGGAAATACTATCGATATTGTAGCTGATTCCGTATGCGTACACGGTGATAATCCGGAAGCGATAGCTTTCACAAATTACATCCGTGAAGGCCTTACAAAAGCGGGCGTTACTGTGGCTAATTTTCAAAACCGTAAATAGTAAAACGGCGATTTAAAATTAAGCAATACATAGCAAATACGTAATAAATAGTAAATAGTAAATATATAATAGATCGTTAATAAATAAGTTATTGTGTGGAGGTTTTTATGAAACCAATTTCAGGTAAAGCGAGTTTATCTGTCCTCTTAGGGGCAGCTTTCTTGATGGCCACGTCCTCTATTGGGCCTGGTTTTATGTTACAAACGGCGGCATTTACAAATGATTTGAAATCAGACTTTGCCTTTGCCATTATTGTTTCCGTTATTTTCTCTGTTATAGCACAGTTAAATGTGTGGACTATTATTGGCATATCTAAAATGCGCGGTCAAGATATTGCGAATAAAGTACTGCCAGGTCTTGGCTATTTTGTAGCATTCTTGATTTCTCTTGGGGGCCTTGCTTTTAATATTGGTAATATTGGGGGCGCATCTATGGGTCTAAACATTGTATTTGGTATTGATACAACGACTGCGGCGGCTATCAGTGGTATTCTTGGTATTCTATTATTCGCATCTCCAAAAATGGGTGGTGTACTAGATAATACCGCTAAAATTCTTGGTACGGTAATGCTTGTATTGATTGCTTATGTAGCGTTTTCTACAAATCCACCAGTGGCTGAAGCGGTTACTCATGCAGTGGCACCAACTCATTATCCATGGCTTGCTACGATTACCCTTATCGGTGGTACCGTAGGTGGTTATATTACATTCTCTGGCGGTCATCGTCTTATCGATGCTGGCATTACCGGTCAAGAACATTTGACAGATGTACGCCGAGCAGCATTTATGGGTATGACTGTAGATGCGGTAGTTCGTATATTGCTATTCTTGGCGGTTCTTGGCGTTGTGTCCATGGGATATGTACTAGATCCTAAAGATCCAGCAGGTTCTGCGTTCTTACTTGGTGCTGGTGAAATCGGTCATAAATTATTTGGTATCGTATTCTTCTGTGCTGCGTTGACTTCTGTTGTAGGGGCTGCCTACACATCCGTATCCTTCCTTAAAACCTTGTTCAAGGTGGTGGAACGGTATGAAAAATTGACCATTATGGCCTTTATCTTTATTTCCACATGCATTCTAATCTTTATTGGCAAACCGGCTACGTTGTTAATCTTGGCAGGCTCTGTAAATGGGTTGATCTTGCCGATTACATTGGCTGTGATGCTCTTTGCTACTCATAAATCTGAAATTGTAGGAGACTACAAACACAATAAACTGTTATACTATACAGGATGGATTGTAGTACTTGTAACAGCATACATTGGTGTTACATCCTTACAAGGTATTGCTAAATTACTTGGTTAATTTGATAGTTGTGAAAGTACCATTATTTTCGTTTGAAGGTAATGGTTCTTTCTAGTTATAAGAGGAGGTACCTATGAAACCTACAATTTCACCTGTAGGAGATTGCGCTATCTCTATTGATTTTGGTCAGGTGATTGATCCAAAGATTAATCGACACATTCGACAAACTATAGAGCGAATTCAAGCGTTACAACTAGATGGGATTATTGAATTAGTTCCTACCTATTGTGCGTTACTCGTGCAATACGATGCTATGCTCTATTCCTATGCAGATATGTGTAATATCATTGAGCCTACATTTTCAGAATCTGTAACAGATAGTGATAATGAAACGGTGACTGTTATTGAAATTCCTACTGTGTATGGTGGAGAGTTTGGACCAGACCTTGGTTTTGTAGCGTCTCACAACAATCTAAGTGAAGAAGAGGTTATAGCTATTCATAGTGGTACAGACTATTTAGTTTATATGTTAGGCTTTATTCCTGGCTTTACCTATTTAGGTGGTATGGACCCACGTATAGCAACGCCTCGTTTATCCTCTCCAAGGACCTTGATTCCTGCCGGCTCTGTAGGCATTGCAGGGGAACAAACTGGCACATATCCATCTGACTCTCCAGGAGGATGGCAAATCATAGGGCGCACACCAGTAACTATGTATGATATGTCCAAGGAAAAAGCTGCGTTATTAAGTGCAGGCGACTATGTGCGTTACGTGCCAATCGATGAACAGGAATATAATCGTATTAAAGCGCTGGGCGGGGACTATGTTCCAGTTATGTATGAAGTTGAGGTAGGTGAGTTACATGGCTATAAATAATTTTCAAAAATCATCTATCTACATTAATGAACCTGGCATGTATACGACTATTCAAGATGAAGGACGCGTTGGGTTCCAGCAATATGGTATGCCTGTAGCGGGGCCTATGGATAGTGAAAGTTATCTCTTAGGGCAAGCTCTCGTCGGCAATATGAAACCAGCCGGTTCTTTAGAATGTACCTTGTTACCACCAACATTAACCGTGAAAGGCACATGTATTGTTGCTTTCACTGGGGCCGACATGGAACCAACCATCAATAGTGTACGAGTACCGAGATATATTCCATTTGTATGTCACGACGGTGATGTCATTTCTGGCGGTTTTAGCCAATGTGGTGTGCGCATGTACATTTCATTTTCTGGTGGTATCGACGTGCCAAGCATCAACGGCAGTGTATCGACCCATACAAAGGCGAAAATTGGGGGCCTTGAGGGGCGACCATTACGAAAGGGCGATGAACTTGACATCAAAGCGTTCACCAGAGATGAAGTGCATGTCTGCGATTACCGTGATGAAGGGCATACTCTATTCAATACCGCCTTATATAACCGTGGGGGCCGTGAATGTCATGAACCGTTACGCGTTGTATTAGGTGATCAGGCAAAACATTTCACCGAGAAGGGGATTAAGACCTTTAGTGATAACATCTATACACTGACTGTAGAATGCGACCGTATGGGTTTCCGCTTAGATGGTCCTGAAATTGAACACGTAGACAGTGCAGATATCATTTCTGATGGTGCCGTATTTGGCTCTATCCAAGTGCCATCGAATGGACATCCCATTGTCCTCATGGCAGATCGCCAAACAACAGGGGGCTATACAAAAATAGGCACTATCATTACCGCAGACCTACCTCGGCTTAGCCAATTGCCGGTAGGGGATGGAATTAACTTTAATATAGTAACCATTGACGAAGCGCAAGACATATATCGAGCTTATATGGAACGATTACAGAAACGTATCAAATTAGCACATGAACAAAGTGCTTATGTATTTAAATTAAATAATGTCATATAAAAAATAACGTCTAAAGAGATTACTCTTTAGACGTTATTTTGGTTTTGGGCTTCCAATGTATCTTAATTTGACTGAAATGTTAATTTATAAAAATTTAATGAAATATAGTGCTGTAAAATAGGTGGGGGCATTAGAGTGTAACTATATAAGGCGTTTTGACCATTATTTTTATAATTTATCAATTATATTTATATGGGAAAAGTTAAAATGTGAGTTTAAATTCATCTTCTCTTCTAAATTATGGTATAAAATCACCCCAATTATTAGGTTTTATTTTATAATGGGGTTAAAGGAATCACGTTGTTGCTGTATTTGCAATAGGTATTCAAAAAATGAAATATTAGTGAAAAGGGGTTGCAAGCATATCGAAAAATTTGGTATACTGAGTATATCGAAAAACTTGAAATTGAGATTATTTGTTATATAGAAGTTTGAGAGCTTTATAGTAGTTTAAAGGAGAAAACAATGAACAAGATTTTTAAAGTGGTTTGGAACAAATCCAAAAATTGCTACGTAGTAGTATCTGAATTCGCTAAAAACAATAGCGGTAAAAAGAAAATCGTAGTAGCTGGTATCTTTGCAGCATTGGCTATGACTAATGCTAATGTGGCATTGGCTGTAAATGATGTACCTACCGGAGCTAGTGCAACTGCTGTTGCCTTTGGTAACGGTGCTACTGTTACAGGTGCAAATGCAGTTGGTTTAGGTAAGAATGTAAAAGCTACTCTTAGTGATGTTGTTGTAATTGGTGCTGATGCAAAAGCAGAGACTGCTGGTGGTGGGATTGCTATTGGTCAAAATGCTTATTCAAAAGCTCTATATGGTAATACACCAAGTGTTGCTATAGGTAAAAATTCAATTGCAAATGGTGGTACTGCGATTGCTATTGGTACTGGTGCGACGGTAAACGAAGCTGGTGCTTCATTTTCACAAGGTATTGCCATTGGTGGTGGTGCATTACCGGGGCAAGGGGCTACCGTTGTAGGTGACCAAGGTATTGCTATTGGTGGTAATACTAAAGCATTAGGTCATTCATCCATCGTTATTGGTGGTGATGACGCCGATAAAATGACTCAAGTAAAAGCAGTTTATACTGATATTACAACAGGTAAACCTGCTGTCGCTACTGTTTCTGCTGCTGTTAAAGCTTTAACAGGGTATGAAATTAAGTGGCGTGATTATAATAATGCTACAGCAGATCATATCGGTATCACAGTGGGTACTAAGGGGCAATCTGGTAATGCTGGTATTGCTATTGGTACAGGCGCTGACTCTAAAAATCGTATTGCTGGCTCTTTAACAGGTGTTAATACAAGTGCTGCCGATAATGATTCTGTAACAAATGCCATCGCTATTGGTACAGGTGCGAAAGCAAATCGTGATAACTCTGTTGCGTTGGGTGGTGGTTCTACTACAGATAAGCCAGGTACGAAACAAACTAGCTATGAATTGCCAAATGGTGTTGTTGCTGCATGGAGCGGTGGGGATGACACTCTTGAAGGTGATATTGTTTCCTTCGGTTCTGCAGGTTTCGAACGTCAGTTGAAAAACGTAGCTCCTGGTGAAGTAAGTGCTACTTCTACAGACGCGATCAATGGTTCTCAGTTAGCTGCTATCGCAAATCAAATTGCACAGAAATATGTATCTATTAAATCTGATGTAGTACCAAATAAAGATAATAAAGGTGCAAAGGCTGATGAGTCTATTGCTATTGGTCCTAATGCATCTACAGATAAGGCTGCGACAAGCTCTGTAGCTATTGGTGATGGTGCTAATACAACAGGTCGATCTACAGTTGCATTGGGGTTATCAGCACAAGCTACATCGGCAAATGCTACAGCGGTAGGTGCTAACTCCATTGCGTCCGAGGATGATACTGTGGCAGTTGGTCATGGTGCTAAGGCAACAGATGGCAATGCCAGTGCTTTGGGGGCTGATGCGATAGCTTCCAATATTGAATCTACTGCAATTGGTCATGGTACTGCTGCATCTGGTGCATCCTCTACTGCATTGGGATCTAGGGCAAAGGCCGCTGGAACTGCAGGTGTTGGTATCGGTATGTTAGCCAATGCAACTAAAGATTATAGTATTGCTATTGGCGGAGAAAGCTCTTCCACTGCAGATAACAGTATTGCTATTGGTAGAAAAAGCTCAGTATCAGAGAATGATGGTATTGCTATCGGTACTAGATCTAACGCAAGTGCAGTTAAATCGATTGCTATTGGTGATGGTGCTAGTGCTACAACTGCTGATGGTGTTGCAATAGGTTCTAAGTCTGTTGCTAGTACTGCGGCAGGTGTAGCAGGTTATAATGCTAATACTGGTCGTACTGATACTTATGCTAACTTAACTGGTGCAACGTTAACATCTACATTGGGTGGCGTTGCTGTTGGTACAACAGGTCAAACTCGTCAAATTAACTATGTAGCTGCTGGTACGGCTGATACAGATGCAGTCAACGTAGCACAATTGAAGAGCGTTAACCTTGCTTTCACAGGCGACACTGGTAGCGGCGATGTGAATTTAGCAAATAGCAAATTAGCTGTAAATGGCGATAACACATACATTGAAACTACAGCTAATGGTAAGAAAATTACAATTGCTGGTAAAAAACAGGATATTACTGTAACAAATGGTAAAGTTGCAGGTACAGCTGGCATGGCAGATGCTAAGAATGTAGCAGAAGCAATTAATAATGCTATCGATCAAAACAAATATACTTGGGATCTTTCTGCTAATGGTGAAGCAACACCAGTAACAGTTGAAAAAGGTAATAAAGTAGATTTCTCTGGCGATGATAATATTACAGTTGCTAGAAATGATAAAAATATCTCTGTATCCTTGAAGAAAGATCTTACTGGCTTTAACAGTGCATCTTTCAACAATGCTGCTGGCAATCCGACTGTAAAAATTGATGGCGATAAAGGTATCAATGCAGGCGACATGAAAGTTACTAACGTAGCTGATGGCGTAGATGATAAAGATGCTGTCAATGTATCTCAATTGAAGAAAACAGACGCTAAAGCAGAAGCTAACAAAGCTGCACTTGCTAACAAAATTTCCTTAGAAGGTAATACTGGTTCTACAACAGCGAAATCCTTAAATGATGGAGCTGTAAGCTTCAAAATTAAAGGCGAAGATGGTATTGCTACAACAGCTGCTGGTAATGATGTAACTGTTAAACTTGATACAGCTACTAAAAATAAAATCGATAATGCTGCTGACAAAGATTTGAGCAATTTGAATCCAGCAGGTGAGCAAAAGGTTAAAGATCTAGCTGCTTGGAAAGTGGTTGCTAACAGTGGTACTGCTGAAGATGTTAAAGGTGGCGACACTGTTAAATACATTAATGGTGATAACATTCTCATTACTCAATCTGGTAAAGATTTCACATTCGCTACTAAGCCAGATGTAACATTCAATACGGTAACGGCTAACGATACTATTACAGCTCCAAAAGTTAAAGCTACAACTGGTGTGGAAACACCTCAAGTAACTGGTTTAACTAATAAAACTTGGGTTCCAGGTCAAACACAACCAGTATCTGGTCGTGCAGCAACTGAAGACCAATTGAAGGCAGTTGATGATCAAGTTAAAGCGAATAAAGACAATATTACTCAAAATACTAGTGATATTGCAGACAATAAGCAAAAGATTGCAGATAACAAAACTGCTATCGACAAAAATGCTGGTGATATTGCAACTAATAAGCAAAACATTGCAGATAATAAAACTGCTATCAACAAAAATGCTGGCGATATTGCAACAAACAAAGCTAATATTGCCAATAACACGGCAGCTATCGCTCGTAAGATTTCCTTAGGTAGTGATGATGGTGATACAACTGAAAAATCCTTGAGCACAGGTGATGTGAAATTTAATATTAAAGGTGCAAATGGTATTACAACTGCAGCTACTGGCGAAGATGTAACTGTTAAATTGGATGATGCTACAAAAGACAAAATCGACAACGCAGCAAATAAAGACTTGAGTAACTTGACTCCAGCTGGTGAACAACAAGTTAAAGATTTGGCAGCTTGGAATGTAGTAGCTAACAACGGTACTGCTGAAAAGGTTCAAGGTGGCGATACAGTTAAATTCATCGATGGTGATAATGTTACCATTACACAAAATGGTAAAGAGTTCACTGTTGCCACAAAGAAAGATGTAACATTTGATAACGTTACAGCAAACCAAAAAATTACAGCTCCAGAAGTGAGTGGTTTAACAAATACTACTTGGGTTCCAGGTCAAACAGCACCTGTAAGTGGTCGTGCAGCTACTGAAGATCAATTGAAAGCAGTTGATGATCAAGTAGCGGAAAATAAAACTAACATTGGTAAAAATGCTGATAATATTGCAGCAAATAAAGCTCAAATTGATAAAAACACAGAAGCAATCGGTCGTAAGATTTCCTTAGGTGGTAATACTGGTTCTACTGATGAAAAATCCTTGAGCACAGGTGATGTGAAATTCAATATTAAAGGCGAAAACGGTTTAACAACTGTTGCTAATGGTGAAGACGTAACTGTTAAGATCGATGATGCAACTAAAGCAAAAATCGATAATGCAGCAAATCAAGACTTGAGCAACTTAACACCTGCTGGTAAACAACAAGTTAAAGATCTATCTGCATGGAATGTAACTGCAGCTGGCGGTACTGTTGAAAAAGTACAAGGCGGCGATACTGTTAAATTCCAAGCTGGTGATAATCTTGAGGTTAAACAAGACGGTACTACTTTCACATATAGCCTAGCTAAAGACGTGAAAGGTCTTAACAGTGTAACTGTAGGTGATGAAAATGGTCCATCCACTAAGATTACTCCTGCTGGTACAACTGTAAAAGATGCAGCTGGTAACGCTACAACAGTTAATGGTGCAGGCATGACTATTAATCCTGCAAACTCTGCAGCTAGCCCTGTATCCCTTACTGTAGATGGTTTGAACAATGGTGGTAACCAAATTCATGGTGTAGCACCTGGTACAGCAGATACAGATGCAGTAAACGTTAGCCAATTGAAAGGCGCACAAGCAGGTTTACAAGAAGCTATTAACCGTGTAGGTGTTGAAACACAACGTGTAGGTGCTCATGCAGCAGCTATGGCAGCGTTGAAACCAATCCAATACGATCCATTGGAACCAACACAAATTATGGCTGGGATTGGTAACTACCGTGGTGAAACAGCTGGTGCTATCGGTCTTGCACATTACAAAACTGAAGACACTATGTTCAACATCGGTGTTACTCTTGGTTCTAGCCACAACATGATCAATGCTGGTGTAACTCATAAATTTGGTGGCAACCGTGATAGAAAAGATGCGATTCCAGAGCGTTATAAAGCTGGCCCTATCAGCTCTATCTACGTAATGCAAGATGAAGTAAGTCACTTGCGTTCCCAAAATGAAGAGTACAAATCCAAGCTTGAACAACAACAATCTGAAATTGATGCATTGAAAGCAGCAGTTAACCAATTGTTGGCAAATAAAGCATAATCATATTGTACATATAGTTAGAACTATGTATATCCCGTGAATGGATATGTAAAACTATAAAGAGCCTTCCTCGAAAGAGGAGGCTCTTTTTAGTATGAAAATAAAAATAGTTTATTAAAGCTATATCTGTAAAATAAAATAGTCTGAAAATTCTAATTTAATAATTAATAAAATCATCAATAAAACTGTATATAAGGAATAATTTATGAATATTTTTAGACGATGATTAATTTTGTAATGAAATCTAATATTCTTTTCGTTCTCAATTGAGAGAATAAAAATTCATATAATATGCAATTTATTAAGGTGAATTATAAATGAATTATGATGATACTGCGTGTTTAAGCATGCTCTATACATAATTGAGATAATATTAAATATCCAAAAATTACACTTTTAAATTGAGAAAATTAGATAAATTATGATAAAATAAAAGATAAGTTTTATAAATGTAAAGCTATGTAGCTTTCATTATTTCCAGACTGAGAGAAGTGTGGAACATATAATTCATATAGTTGAGGGTTAGTAATTTAAAGAAGGAAAATGTATGAATAAGATATTTAAAGTCATTTGGTCTAAGTCTAAACAGTGCTACGTTGTAGTATCTGAAATGGCAAAAAATAAAACAGGGAAAAAGAAAATTGTAGTAGCGAGTATTTTGGCTGCCTTAGCGATGCAAGTTGGTGTAGTTGCAGATGTAACTGCAGCAGATAGACCGACTGGAACTATTGAGGGCGGCACTAAAATGTATTCAAACTTAACTAATGGTCTTGCTATCGGTAATGAATCCCAGTCCAACAGTAATCAATCTATTGCTATCGGTTACAAAGCAGTAGCTAATTCACAATATGCTGATCCAGCTCAACCAGCTGTAGCTATTGGTGCTGGTGCTCATGCGACTGGCAGAGGTGGTGTATCCTTAGGCCTAATCGCGAATTCTAGTGTTCGTGGTACGGCTATTGGTAGTGCTACTCAGGCGACTGGCTTTGGTACTTTTGCAGGTGGTACTTACGCACAAGCAACTAATGCTGGCGATGTTGCTATTGGTGGCGCATCATCCGATCAATTTAATAATTATGCTGTTGCTTCTGGTGGATATAGCGTAGCTATTGGTACTGCAGCTAAGGCAGATGGGAGTGCAGGTGTAAGCATTGGTTATAAGACAAATGCTAAAACATCTAATTCTCTAGCTGTTGGTTCTGAATCTCAAGCTACCGGTGAAGGTGCGGTAGCAGTAGGTAGAAAGAATACGTCTACTGGTGCATCTTCAACCGTTTTGGGGATTTTATCTACTGCTAATGCTACATCTGCTACAGCAGTAGGGATGGAGACTACTGCTAAAGGGGAAAACTCCCTTGCAGTAGGTCATAAGTCTTCCGCAGCTGGTAGAAATGGTGTTGCTGTAGGTACTAATGGAACTACGGCAGAGTTAGGCGGTGTTGCAGTTGGTCAAGCTGCTAAGTCTAATAAATTTAATAGTGTTGCTATGGGGATGAATGTAACGGCTGATGGTGATAATTCTGTGGCGTTAGGTGGTAGTGCTTCAGCAAATAGTGATGGAACTATTGCCATTGGTTCTTATGGATCTACTCCAACGAAAGCTACAGGCAATAAAGCTCTTGCAATCGGCGCTGCTACGACAGCTAATGGTTTAGAATCAATTGCCATAGGTAGTCGCGTTAATTCTACATCTCAACATTCTATTGCTATTGGTACTGGCTCTAATGCAAGTGCTGTTAAATCTGTTGCTATTGGTCCTGATTCTAGAGCTACCGTTGATGGTGGCGTTGCTTTAGGTCGAGATTCAGTTGCTAATGTAATAGGTGGTGTTACTAATAAAGGTTATAATCCTAATACAAACCGTACAGATAATTATTCTGGTTTAACTGGCAATGTACTTACTAGTACAACTGGTGCGGTTTCTATTGGTAATGGTACTACTGTAACACGTCAACTTACAGGTCTCGCAGCGGGTACAAGAGATACAGATGCAGTTAACGTAGCCCAATTAAAGAGTGTTAACCTTGCGTTCTCTGGTAATGTAAATACTGGCAATGTGAATATTGCAAATAGTACATTAGGACTTAAGGGCGATAATACATATATTACGACATCTGCCAACGGTCAAAATCTTACAATTTCTGGTAAAACACAAAATATTGATGTCACAAATGGTCAAGCTTCTGCAAATGCTACAGGCATGGCTGATTCTAAGAATGTAGCAGATGCTATCAATAAAGCTATTTCTGCCAATGCATATCATTGGAAATTAGCTGCTGACAATACTTCTACAGCCCCTGAAGTAATCAATAAATCAGATACTGTAATCTTTGGTGGGGACAATAATATTACAGTAACTCGTAGTGGCAAAAAAATTACTACTTCTTTGAATAAGGCGATTACTGTAGATACTGTGAAAGCTAATAATTCCGTTACGGTTTCTTCTGGTGGCAATCAAATTACTCTAGATGGTTCAAATGGGGCTGTTTCTGGTAGATCTTTTACAGGTCAATCTTTTACAGCTGGCAATAATGTATTAAGTAATACAACACTACAAATGGGGTTACCTTCTAGTGCTAAAAATGTAACCATTTCTGGTGATGGGTTAACTGCAAAAAATGGTACAAGAACTGTCAAGTTTGGTACAGATGGTATTAGTGCAGGTGGTCAACAAATTACCAACGTTTCTAGCGGTGGTAATGTAGGTACTAATGCAGCCAATATTACAGATGTAAAGAATGCTGTAGCTGCTGTTACATTAAACCTAGATACAAATTCTAAAACTGGTACTGTTAAGCTAAGTGAAAGTCCTCTTAAAGTAATTGGTGCTAATGGTATTAGAACTGATTTAGTTGGTACTAATAATGGTAGTCTTGTTGTTGGTCTAGATAACAATACGGTAAATGCTACGACTAAAGGTATTGGTTTAACCGGTGATACAGGATCTACAGGTCTTAAGTATTTAAAAGATGGTGATGCAACCTTTAAAGTGGCTGGTGACGGCAATCTAGTTACTACTAAGGCCTCTACTACAGGTGTGCAAGTAGCTGTTGATACGGCAAAAGTAAAGGATTTAGCTGTAGGCGCAGTAACTGTAAGCAAGGCTAATACAACAGATAATCCTATTACTGTAACACCAACAGCAGGTACTAATTCTAAAGACTATGCTATCGGTATTGATACAACTAAGCTAGCTAATCAAACACAATTGACATACAAAGCTAATGGTACTAATGCAAACAAAGTATCTTTGGCAAATGGCTTAAACTTTTCAGATGGTACTTTTACAAAAGCTACGGTAGGTACAAATGGCACTGTAACTATTTCTACTGCTACTGAAACCATTACTAATGATGCTGATGGTAAAGCTAAAGTAAATAGCCCTACAGATGGGTTGGCGACTGCTAAAAATGTAGCAGATTCTATCAATAAAGCTGTAGATGGCTTGTCTCAAAATCTTACTGTTTCTGATGGTGCTACAGATGGTACTGTAAATCTTAAGAATCAAAAACTTACTGTTTCCGGTACTAATGGTGTAACTACAACTGTAAATGGCCAAACTGTTACAGTAGGTCTTGATGCAGCTACAAAAACTAAAGTGGATGATGCGTCTGCAGCAGTAGATCGTAACATCTCTCTTGGTGCAGATAGCGGCACAGTATCTAGCCAATCCTTAAAAGATGGTGATGTGGCATTCAATGTAAAAGGTGCGACAGGTGACTTAGTATCTACGAAGATGAATGGCAACACTGTTGAAATTTCCACTAAACGTGCGGCAATTACTAGTGATGCTAATACAGGCGCAGCATCTGTAACAGGTGATGATGGCTTAGCAACATCTAAAAATGTAGCCGATGCTATCAATAAAGCAGCTGATGCAGCTAAAGCTGGTGCGGCATGGAATCTTACAACAAATTCCAGCACAACTGATAAAACAACTGTACAAGGTGGGGACACAGTAGATCTTATCAATGGCGATAATATTGTAATCACTCAAGATGGCACAGATAAAAAGAAAATCACTGTAGCTACGAAGAAAGATCTTACAGTAGATTCTATTACTGCTGGTAACACAGTAATGAACACATCTGGTTTAACAAATGGTACGACTGCTATTACAGGTACTGGCATTACAACAGATAAAGTAACTGTAGGCGGTATCTCCATTGATAAAACTGATGGTATCAACGGTGGTAACAAGACAATTACTAATGTTGCTAGTGGCGGTACTACAGATACTAATGCAGCAAATATTGGTGATGTTAAGCAAGCCGTTGCTAACTTATCTCAAAACTTAAATATTACTGATGGTACTAATAATGGTACTATTGATCTTAAAAACCAAAAACTTAATGTAGCTGGTACAAATGGTGTAACTGCAACTGTAAATAATCAAACTATTACAGTTGGTTTAGATACAGATACTAAAAATAAAGTTGATAATTCTTCTAATGCAGTAGCTCGTAATATTTCCCTTGGTGCAGATAGTGGTACTACATCAAGCCAATCCTTAAAAGATGGCGATGTAGCATTCAATGTAAAAGGTGCTACAGGCGACTTTGTATCTACTAAGATGAATGGCAATACTGTAGAAGTATCTACAAAACGTGCTACTATCAACAGCGATACTGCAGGTACCGCTTCTGTTACAGGTGATGATGGCTTAGCAACTGCTAAGAACGTAGCCGACGCGATTAATAAGGCTGCTAACCAAGCTAAAGACGGTGCAGCATGGAAACTATCTGCTAATGGTGATACACCGACTACTGTAGCCGGCGGAGATACTGTAGACTTTACTGGTGATAACAATATTACTACTGATCGTGATGATAAAAACATTTCTGTTAAGTTAAATAAAAATCTTAAAGATTTGAGCTCCATATCTCTTACTAATCCAAGAGGAGAAACAATTTCCCTAGATGGTAGTACTGGTATCATCAATGCCTATAGAGCTGAGTTTAAAGATAATGTAGGTGCTGGATCTTCTATTGATAGTGATCGATTGCGATTTACGAATGGTGCAACTGGTGCTAATGAGGCCCAAACGTATATTGGTTTAGATACTGTATCAGTTCAAGCAGGTCCTAATAGTAGTGGTCTTACGTCTAAATATCTCATGTTTAGTGATGAAGATGGCAATAATGCTGAAGGTAGTGCTCAAGGCATGGCATTCCAAAGTGCAGCAGGTAAAACAATCCAATTTACCCTTGATGAAATCAACGCTGGTGGCAATAAAATTAAAGAGGTTGCAGAAGGTACAGATGATACTGATGCGGTAAATGTAAAACAGTTGAAAGATACTGTAGCAAGCCAAACGTTAACATACCGTGCTAATAGTGCGGCAGATACAGATGCTAAGTCTGTTAAATTGTCTAAAGGCTTAGACTTTGTAGATGGCACAATGACAAAGGCTACTGTAGATAGTGATGGTAAGGTAACATTTGATATTAATGATGATACTAAGACCAAGATCAATGATGCTGCAGCGGCTGTGAGCCGTAAAGTGTCCCTTGGTGCAGATAGTGGCACAACCTCTAGCCAATCTTTAAAAGATGGTGATGTAGCATTCAATGTAAAAGGTGCTACTGGTGATTTCATTTCTACGAAGATGAATGGTGATACTGTAGAGGTGTCTACAAAACGTGCTACTATCGATAGCAATGCCACTACAGGTGCAGCATCTGTAACAGGTGATGATGGCTTAGCAACAGCTAAAAATGTAGCAGATGCTATCAACAAGGCTGCTAAAGCAAGCACTGATGCTATTAACTTGAAATTTGCTGGCGATACTAATACATCTGCTGGTGTAGTAAATCTTAAAGATGATACATTGGGCATCAAAGGCGATGGTAAATACGTAACAACTGATGCAGATGGTAAAAACTTAACTGTAAAAGTATCTGAAGCAGAGGTTAAGAAATCTGCGGTAAGTGCAGTTACGGTAAGTACTGATACAACTGATGCAGATAATCCGTTGACTGTTACAGGAACACCAAGTGCAGATGGCACAACTAAGGACTATAAGGTAACTATTGATGGTGCTAAAGTTGCTACGAAGACTAAATTGTCTTATAAAGCAAATGATGGTACAGCTAAACAAGTATCCTTGGCTGATGGCTTGAACTTTAAAGATGGCACGTTAACAACTGCTACTATCGATGATGCAGGCGTTGTTAAATATGATGTAAAAACAGCGGCTATTACAGCTGGCACAGATGGGACTGTTACAGGTCCTGCTACAGATGGTGTGGCAACAGCTAAGAATGTAGCAGATGCTATTAATGCAGCTAAAAAAGCATCTAAAACAGAAATTACTGCTAATGATGATGAAGCAGCTAACGCAACAACTGGCAATGTAAAATTAACGTCTACAACGGCTGCAGATGGTCATACAGTATATAATGTAAAACTTAATGATACATTGACATTTGGTACTGGCGCTAATGCCATTGTTATTGATGGTACAGCCGGTAAGGCTACTATTGGTAGTGCAGCTATTGATGGTGTAAATAATACAATTACAACAGGTGGTAATAAGGCGGTAACGTTAGATGGCACTACTGGTACTATTACAGGTAAAGCTGCTAATATTGGTGGCGTTACAGTAGATGGTACAAATAACCATGTAACAGGTCTCGGTAATACAACTTGGGATGGTAATGCTGTTTCTGGCCGTGCTGCTACCGAGGATCAATTAAAAGTAGTAGCTGATGCTGCAGCTAACCAAACATGGCAAATTACAGCAGATAAAGATGCTGCTACATCTGGTAAACAAACTGGTACTAAAACAGATGCAAAAGTAGGTAAAGACGCAAAGGTTACTATGATTGCTGGTGAAAATATCACAATCAACCAAAATGGGCGTGACTTCACATATTCTTTGAATAAAGACCTTGTGAACATGAACTCTGCAAGCTTCAATGGTACTGGTAATAACACAACGGTTATCAATGGTGATTCCATTACACAAACTGCGGGTACTAAAACCAATACATCTACTGCAGCTGGTAATACAGTAGCAGATGGTACTAAGTCTACAGCAACAACTGCAGATGGCACTAAGATTACGGATGGTACAAAAACAAATACTTCCACAGCAGATAGTACAGTTATCGATGACGGCAATGGTAATAACACAGCTCTTACTAAAGATGGTGTAACTATTACTGCAGCTGGTAAAAATCCTGTATCCTTAACTAAGGATGGTCTCAATAATGGGGGCAATAAGATTTCTAACATTGCAGATGGTACAGATGACACAGATGCTGTCAATGTACGTCAATTAGAGGCTAAGTCTAAGGCGTCTAAAACAGAATTGACTGCTAATGGTGGTGAAAGTGCTGGTAGTACTACAGGCAATATTGTATTGACTAAAACTACTGCCGCTGATGGACATATCATTTATGATAACAAGTTGAATGATAAGGTTATATTGGGCACAGATCCAACTAAGGCAGTTACTGTAGATGGTACAACTGGTACAATCAAGGCTGGTGATGGTGCTAATGCCGTTGCTATCGATGGCAAAGATGGTGTTGTTACAGGATTAACTAACAAAACTTGGGATCCAAATAATATTGCATCTGGCCGTGCTGCTACGGAAGATCAAGTTAAATCCGCCGTTGAAAATGCTGGATGGAATGCAACTATTGGTATAGAAGGCTCTGGTATTAACAGCACACCAACTGCAACAGCTGAAAAAGTTAAAACTGACGAAACAGTTACTTTCAAAGCGGGCAATAATATGATGGTTAGCCAAGCAGGTAAAACAATTAGTTATGCAGTAAATCCTGAACTGAAGGATATGAAGTCTGCTACATTTAAAGATGCAGCTGGTAACACAACTGTCACAGATGGTAATGGCATAACAATTACACCAGGCAGTGCAAATCCTAATAATCCAAATGCAGGCACTATTTCCTTGACTAAGGATGGCCTTAATAATGGTAATAACCAACTTAAAGGTATTGCACCTGGTACAGATGATACTGATGCAGTTAATGTTAGTCAGTTGAAAGCATCTAATGCTAGAATTGGCGATGCTATTGGTCAAGTAGCAGGTGAGGTACAACGTGTAGGTGCGCATGCAGCAGCAATGGCAGCGTTGAAACCGATTCAATATGACCCATTGGAACCAACTCAAGTGATGGCTGGTGTTGGTAACTATCGCGGTGAAACAGCAGCGGCATTAGGTCTTGCACATTATACAAATGAAGATACAATGTTCAACGTTGGTGTATCTCTTGGTGCGAACCGCAACATGGTCAATGCAGGTGTAACTCACAAATTTGGCTCTAGCCCAGAAAAGAAAAATATTCCTGATCGTTACAAAGCAGGCCCTATTAGCTCTGTGTATGTAATGCAAGATGAAGTATCTAGTCTCAAAAAAGAAAATAGTGAACAAAAAACTGTTATCGCAGATCAAGCGGCTCGTCTTAATACGTTGGAAGCTGAAAATGAGCGTCAACGTCAAGAACTAGCTGAAACTAAACAAGGTTTAGAAGACTTGCGTGCAGCAGTTAGTCAATTGTTGGCATCCAAAGGTTGATAATTGATAATTAATCTCTAATAATAGACTGATATAATATTTTCTAAAATTAAAAGAACCTCTTATATGTTGGGATACCTGGTAGGGTATATTCAGATATTATAAGAGGTTCTTTCATGATTTTGATATAGATTATTAAATAAAATTATTATATATGAATGACTTTTCATATATTATTGTGATATAATACAGAAGATATTGGAGCTAATAGATAGCTCAATCTTATACGATCTTGCATGAATAGGAGTTACTATGTTAGACCGCATACAACGATGGTTATCCATTGATGCTATGTTGCCCGCTACAGAACGATTAGGTCCTGTAGGTACAATAAAGCAGATGTATAGCAATTATTTGAAAATAGCTTGGCCTGCTACATTACAAGGTTTGATGCTGCAGTTTATGACAGCTATTGATTTAGCCATGGTAGGGGCACTTGGTGCCTCCGCACTTGCCTCAGTTGGTATTATGGGGCAGCCAGAGATGGTGATGCTCATATTCTGTCGTGCCTTGTCGATTGCTGTAACGGCTATTATAGCTCGCCGCCACGGTGAAAGTGAAGTTGATGGTATGAATGCCGTTCTTAAGCAATCTATACTATTGAATTTCTTGATTTATGCACCTTTATTGACAATATGTTTCTTTAATTTAGAGCATATCTTACGCTTTACAGGTGCCGAAGACGGCTATATAGAAACGGCTGTCTGGTATGGCCGTTTTGTTGTCATTAGTCTAATATTCCAATCTTTTAGTCAAATTGTAGGGGCCGCCCTTATTGGCTATGGCAATACCAAGGTTATTTTTAAGTCCAATGTAGTAGGTAATATTTTAAATACTATAATGAACTTCTTCTTGATTTATGGTATTGGTTTCTTTCCTGAACTCGGTGTCATGGGCGCCGGTGTTTCGACAATGATTAGTAGTGCTGTTATTGCTATATTATTACTGCGTACGATTTCACAACATACTACTACAGGGCTAACTTTGCGACATCCTTCAAAGTGGAAGTTTGAACGAACCGTTTTGCACACTATGTTCCACGTAGGTGGTAGCTCATTAGGGGAACAGTTTTTTGAACGATTTGGTATGTATACGTACACAATGATTGTTGCTTCCTTAGGTGCAGTACCATTGGCAGCACATTACGTATGTATGAACTTGATGGATATATTCTATTATTTTGCCATGGGACTTGGCTTTGCAGGAGCCTCTCATACGGGGCAAAACCTCGGGCATAAACGACCTGATATTGCACGTGTCTATGGTAAAATTGGTGCCCGCATCGGACTAATCGTGGGTCTTGTGAGTGCCTTGATATTTATTGGTCCTGGTGATTTCTTGGTGCAGTTATATACTCGTGAAAGTGAAGTTGTACTTCTTTCTGGTTCTTTAATGGGCATCATGGCCGTAGCGGCTTTTCCACAAGCTTTGCAGCAAGTGTATTCTGGTGTGCTAAAAGGGGCAGGGGATACATATTATATTATGAAATACTCCCTTATTAGTGTAGCTATTATACGACCTATTATTACGTATCTATTGTGTATTACGTTTGGCTTAGGTCTTTTAGGCGCATGGTTATCGTTGTGCTTTGATCAGTCTTTACGTTTATGCTGTTCCTATTTCCGATTTGTTCGAGGTGCATGGCAGCATAAAATTGTTTAATCTTACTGATTAGTATCCAAAATATTAACTTTGAATATCATTTACGCGATGGATTTTCATATAAAATCTAAAGTTTAAATTGTTCGATATATAGCTTTGATATAGATAAAATCTACAAAGTTTTATTTAGGATTACTAGCTATATTGAAAAAAATAGAATAATTTATGAAAAGTTTATGAAAAACTTCTTGCATATTCAATTTGGTTGATGTACAATACGAAATGTGGAAAAAATGACACATTGGGGAATGTGTTATCGGACCTGAAATCCATGATTTCGTGTATATATGTAAGGGATATATATAAGAAACAAGTAAAAACCGCCTTAGTATTACTAAGGCGGTTTTTACTTTTATAAATGGTTTTGTTCAAGCCAAGCAATACATGCTGCTCTTCCTGCCGCTGGTAATTCGTGGCGTAGACGCTTAGCGTCTTCTCTGAGTTTAGGAATATCGATACCTGCGTTTGAAAGCTCTGCACAATGGCCCACAAGCCAACTTTCAATGAATGCAGGATCGGCCTCCATATGGAATTGAAGGCCTAGAATGTGAGTGTCTACGGAGAATGCTTGATTTGGGCATAGCTCTGTTTTAGCAAGTCTCACAGCACCTTTAGGGATTTCAAATTCATCGCCATGCCAGTGAAGAACCGGCACATTTCCTAGCAATGCTAATGGAGATGAGGCTCCTTCAGTAGTATACTCAATGGGACTAAAGCCAATTTCTTTCTTACCATGATTCATCGGACCTACGTGACCACCCATAATACGAGATATGAGTTGGGCACCTAAACAAATGCCTAGTAATGGCTTTTTACTATTAATACGATCTGTAATAAATTTGATTTCATCAGTTAAGAATGGGTAGAGCTGTTCGTCATAGGCTCCAATAGGGGCTCCACAGACGATGACTAAATCAGCTTCTGTCGCATCATAGTGTTCAAAATTGGCAAGGGGCGCTTCAATATATGTTAGTTCAAACCCTCGCTCCACCAAGACTGACTCTAAAATACCAGCATTTTCAAAGTTAATATGACGTACAATATAAGCTGTTTTACTCATAGTTCCTCCTATATAGCTCCTTATAACTATATATACTTCTATATAACTAACTGTACATACAATAGTAATTTCTACAAAATATAATAACAGTATAACATATTCTATAGAATTTAATGTGTGAGAAACGTCATGCTATGTAATAAGGGTAGATAGAATAATATTTTGTAAAATTTAATACAGGTATTATACAAAGCGCCTACAGAAACGTAGGCTCTTTCTTTTGTTCGCTTAATTTTAAAGATAGGATAAGATAAATATAAGATATATCTTAAAAGAATAAAGGGGAAGATCATCAGTTTTGATAATTAGTCCCCTAATATTCCTAATATTATAAAGATAATTGTATTTTTGAATTTGAAAGATATAATAACTGCATATAGATAAAATTCGAAATTCTCATGATAAATTCATAAAAGATATTGAAATTTATCGAAAAGTTGTGTAAAATGAAAGTATATTATTACCAAAGGCCTGTGTATTGTGAAAGGCTGTTATTGGAGGGAATTATAATGAACAAAAAATTATTAGCTTTATTGGCAGTTGCTGCTGTAGGCGTATCCGTAGCTGGTGCAACTCCTCAAACTCAATTCAACAAAGGCGAATTCCAAGTTGATCTTGGTGCAGCTCATTCTAAAGCAAAAACTGAACATTTCAATGCTGATGCAAAATGGAACTTTGATGGTGGTTTGACATACGCTTTGTCTGACAAAACTGCTGTTCAATATGCTTACCATGGTTTGAACGACAAATTGGGTGGCATTGGCTATAGCGACAAAATGCACGAAGTAAACTTGGTTCAATCCTTGAACAAAAACTTCGCTGTATATGGTGGCTATGCTCATATTTCTGGCGATGACTTCGCTAAAGCTAACAACATTGCACAAGCAGGTGTAATTGGTAAAGCTAACCTTGGCTCTAAGGTAGAAGTGTATGGTAAAGCTGGTGTAGGTACTAAGAGAACTTCCACTTGGGAAGCTGGTTTAGGCTACAAAGTGAACGAAGATTTGGATATCAACGCTGGTTACCGTTATATCAACACAAAACATGCAGATAATGAAAATATCTCCTTCCAAGGTCCTGTAGTTGGCTTGTCCTACCGTTTCGGTGGTCACAAAACAGTAGCTCCTGTAGCAACTCCAGCTCCAGCTCCTGTATACACTCCAGCTCCAGCTCCTGTAGTAGAAGCTCCTATGTACAAAACTCCTAAATTGGATTACTATGTAGAATCTATCTACTTCGATTCCGATCAAGATGTTGCTCGTGCAGACCAATATCCAAACTTGACAGCTGCTGTAAACGCTGCTCACCAATACTCTCAAGACCAAGTTAAATTGTTGGGTAATGCTGATACTGATGCAACACCTCAATACAACGTTGGCTTGTCTGAACGCCGCGTACAATACGTAGCTCAATACTTAGTAAACAATGGTGTATCTGCTGATCGCTTAATTGGTATCGCTAATGGCGACACTAAACCAGTGGCAACTAACTCCACTGCAGCAGGTAAAGCTGAAAACCGTCGTGTAGACGTTTATATCCATCGCTAATTTCTAGATATATCTAGATTAGGTATACAATAAGTCCACCTTCTATCATGCTCTCGTGTTCATCGGGGGACCGAGCATGTGATAAGGTGGACTTTTGTGTTATACTAAACTTGCATACAATCGTAGGTCATACAATGTTCATTAAGTTTTGGTAATGTATGCATTGTGAGTATAGTAAAGTAGGTTATATATGAAACGATTTAAATATTACAAACCGCTTATAGGGGCCATTATATTGGCTGGCGTTATGATCATGATGGCGCTGCATATTAGCGATATAGCTAATGCTATTGATGCCATTATTACTGCCTTTGTTCCACTTATAGTAGGTGCTTGTATCGCATTTGTCCTGGATATTCTCGTTGTGCGTTATGAACGCTGGCTGTGGCCTAAGAGTAAAACTGGTTGGAAAGATAAAATTAGACGACCTTTAAGTCTTGTATTATCCTTTGTTACTATCAGTGCTATCGTGTATTTCATTGCTCGCATGGCGATTCCACAATTGATTCATTCCATGTCGATTATCGTAGCTTCTTCGCCGCAGTTGTATACCGATTTCCAATCATGGATGCAACACTTTACAGAAACCATTCCAATGGCTTCCAATCAAACTCTTATGGATACCTTGAGTGGTGAAAGTGTTGTTAAATATACTCGCGAGTGGGGTACAAAGGGTGGTACATACCTAGTTAATGCGATGGGGACAGCCTTATCTTGGACTTTGAATATAGGTTTAGGTTTAATCTTTGCCATTTATATGTTGCTCGATAAAGAGCGACTTATGATGCAAGGTAAACGAATCCTAAGAGCCTATGCATCTGATGAGTGGGTTAATCGTGTTAGTTATGTGACACGCGTAGCTGTTCAAACTTTTAGTAACTTCTTTGTAGGCCAGTTTATAGATGCCTTGATTTTAGGTATTATGGTGGGCATTTCATTGTGGGCCTTTAATATCGAATATGCTACTACGATTGCCTGTGTTATTGGTCTTACTGCATTAATTCCATTGCTAGGTATTTATGTAGGGGGCGTTATAGGCGCAGTTATCTTACTTACTGTTAGTCCTATGGATGCATTAATCTATGTGATTATCTTAGAGGTTCTTCATCAAATTGAAAGTAACTTTATTTATCCAAGGATTGTAGGTAATTCCGTTGGTTTACCTGGATTGTGGGTGTTTGCAGCCGTTATCGTAGGTGGTAGTTTAATGGGGGTCACTGGCATGTTGATTGGTGTACCTTTGGTGGCAACATGTTACAAATTGCTTATGACTGATGTAAACGATCGACTTGCATCGAATGAAGGTTTATAGTATATTGTCTAAATAATATATCTATTTATGTATGTTTTGTGTGCTGTTGCGTATAGCACAAAATTATAGTAATTCTAGTATACAGATGGCTTTTACCATAGGTGAAAGCATTGTATATAGTAGGAGGATATGTAATGAATAAAAAGTTGATTTCTATGGCATTAACTGGTGTATTGGCAGTTGGCGTATTGTCCGTTGCTACACCTAGTGTGGCAGATGCACGTAAAACAAAACCAGAAACAAGTACTGATATTTCTGTACAACGTGCACCAGGGGAATCCATGGTTATGACTATGAGTAAAATTGGTACTATTTTCCAAAACCGTTTTCCTAATGCAGCACTTCATTCTGTAGAGCTTAACTCTAATGATTTGAACTATGGTTATAAAGTAGTAGGCTATAGTAAATATCATCAATATAAAATGAAAATCGACGTTATCACTGGTAATACTTCTGATATGGATGAAGGTGGCAAACCTAAGAAAGTTATCGGTGAAATCTTCAATAAGGATAAGGTCATCGAAGCAGCTCAAGCTGAGCGCGTTGCGAAACAACAACTTGGTGCTGATGCAGTCGTAAAAGGCTGGAAAATTGAAGCGCATGAAGGCAAGATCCTATACTATATGACAATGCATCAAGATGGTAAAAAGACTGTAGTTACTGTAGATGCTGAAACAGGGGCTTATGTAGGTCAATCTAAATCTAGTAAATTACCTCCTGAACCAGATCAAGGTTTCGACGGTCGTAAAACAAATATTATTTGGGATAACACCATTGATATGGGTCGTTAATCTATTTAGCGATATTATAAATAAAGAGCTGAAGATACAATCTTCAGCTCTTTTATTTATGTAATGGTTATATATTTATTATTACCAACGATTTTCATAGTATACTTGTGTCCACATGATGACCTCTACAAGAGAAGGATGTGGACTCATAGTTTCGCCTACAGTGATAACGGACTTAGGATCCATAGCGCGAGTAATACCTTTTTCACGTACACGTTTAGTACGTTCAGATGCGATTTCTTCATTAATAGCAGTCAATGGAGTTACACCGCTGTTCATAAGATTTACGTAAGGTTGGAAGAGGATGGATGCTTGAGGGCCTGTTACGTGCATACCAAGAATGTGGTTAGTGTCTTTGTCTACTACGATTTTAACGAAACCATCATTTACATCGCCAGGGTTGATACCCATAGCATAGCCTTTAGCAGTGGAGGAGTAGTAATTTTTACCAACACCTACATTATAGCCTGCTTTAATAGCTTCTGTTTCAGTAAGACCTACACTACCGATTTCAGGGTAGGAGAAGGTAACCTTTGGCAATGTATCATAGCGTGCCCAACGGAAATCTTCTTCATTTTTAGCAAAGTATAGGTTGTGGGCGATAATGTCAGCTTCATAGTTCGCACGATGACGGAATGCTGGTTCACCATTTACATCCCCTAAGGCATAGATGCCATCAACAGATGTTTCAAGGAACTCGTTTGTTTTAATCCAGCCCTTTGGCCATGTTTCAATATCTGTATTTTCGAGATGAAGCTCTTCTACAGCAGGACGAATGCCGGCTGCTACGAGGATTTCTTCTACCTTAGTTTCTGTAATTTCACCAGTGCTACGATCTTTAGTGACTACAACTTTAAGACCATCTTCTTGACGGATTTCAACAGTGTCTTGGTTTAAGATTACATTAATGCCACGAGCTCGGTAGTTCTGAAGAAGATGTTCGGACATCTCTTCGTCTTCTTTAGGTACAAGGCGCACATTATGTTGAATGATGGTAACTTCAGTACCAGCTGCATCAAATACGTGACCGAATTCTACGCCGATAGGGCCTGCACCGAGTACTGCAAGCGATTTGTACGGTTGTTTCGGGAACTTATCGCCAAATAAACTTTCACTAGAAAGGAAGCCTGCCTCTTTTAGACCAGGTACATTTGGTATGTTGCTATAACCACCAGTACCTAGAATAATTGTTGGAGCTGTGATTTCTACGATACCAGAGCCATCGTTAAGGTGGATGTTCATAACCTTATCGGACACAAAACTTGCAGCACCGCGATATACATCTACGTTGTCATAAGCGTTATAGTAATCATAGATGCCTGCAGACTTGTCAATCATATGCCATGTACGTTTAGCTACAGTGTCCCAATCCATTGTTGCATCGCCAACATTGACGCCTATTTTTTTGAACTCTTCTACCTCTTGAATGGCATTAGCTGCTGTAACCATAACCTTTGTAGGAATACAACCGCGAGTTAGGCATGTGCCACCGAATTTACCTTTTTCTATGATGGCCACCTTTTGGCCTTTTTTGATAGCTGCATCAGCTACGATAGTTGCGCCGCCTGTGCCAACTACAATAATATCGTATTGTTTCATGTTGATTCCTTTCTATTGCTATCTATTAATAGTCGTTATCATTAACTCTATTATAACAACTACATTGAAGAAAATCAATATAGTCATAAGTCATTTAAATAGACACTTAGGATCAATATAAACACTTAGGGTTACCATAAATACTTAGGATTACAATAAATATCTATGTTGATTCTTATCGTGTGTCCTTTATATTATACACTGAATAGTAGTATGAGTAGTATAGTAAGATTGCTTTTAAATTAATACCATACATAAAAAAGACGGCCCCGAAGGACCGCCTTTAGATGTTAGTTCCAGTTTTCGTGATAGCCACGTTTTGCATAATCTGCGGTAGCAGTGAAGAGAATATCTGTACTGGAGTTAAGTGCTGTTTCAGTGGAGTCTTGTAAAACGCCGATGATGAAGCCTACACCTACAACTTGCATTGCGATGTCATTAGAGATACCGAATAGAGAACAAGCAAGAGGAATTAGAAGTAGGGAACCACCAGCAACGCCAGAAGCACCACAAGCACCGATAGTAGCAATAACAGATAAGAGAATTGCTGTAGGGATATCTACAACGATTCCAAGTGTACGTGCAGCAGCTAATGTCATGATTGTAATTGTGATCGCTGCACCACCCATGTTGATTGTTGCACCCAATGGAATGGATACGGAATACATATCAGGGTTAAGTTTTAAACGTTTTGCTAAATCGAGGTTAACAGGGATGTTTGCAGCAGAGCTACGAGTAAAGAACGCATAGATTGCAGATTCACGTAAACATTTGAAAACCAATGGATATGGATTACGGCGGAGATATACAAAAGATAGAAGTGGGTTTACTACTAATGCTACAAAAATCATAGAACCAAGTAGTAATACGAGTAATTGGAAATAACCAATTAAAGCTTCAATACCGTTAGTAGCAATAGAGTCAGCTACGAGACCCATGATACCAAGAGGAGCAAAGCGGATAATCCAACCTACTACAGTTGTAATAGCTTGAGCGATAGACTCCATTACTTCCTTAGTATTCATTGGTGCATGGCGTAAAGCGCCACCAATGATAAGTGCCCAGCCTAAAATACCGATATAGTTAGCAGTCATCAAGGCTTTTACTGGATTATCAACAATATTTTTTAAAAGTGTTTTCATTACCTCTACGATACCTTGTGGTGGAGCTGCATCGGCTGCACTAGCTGCAAGGTGTAATGTAGTAGGAAACATAAAACTTACGACTACAGCAAGTGCTGCAGAAAGGAATGTACCTAATAAATATAATGTGATTACAGAGCCCATCCCTGTTTTTTGGCCAGAACGGTGTTTACTGATGGCTGCAATTACAAGAAAGAATACGAGGATTGGTGCAATCCCTTTTAAAGCACCAACAAAGAGAACGCCTAATAAAGCTAATTCATTTGCCACATCTGGCACGTATAGAGCTGTCAAAATACCAATAATCAAACCTATGATAATTTGTTGGATTAGACTGACTCTATTGATTGTTTTTACAAATCGATTCATAGTACACTCCAATACTTAATAAAAACTAATAAAAGACCATGGAAAAGATATCTTTTCGTCATGGACATATGTCATTATACAACGAACACAGGATGGTGGCAATAGATAATATCATAGTCGTTTATATATAGTTAAGTTAGATCTACTGTGATTGATAACGATGTTTATTTTGTAATATACTAATTTTAACAGTAGTGAATATATGGTTTTAACTAAATATGTGCTTATTACATAATTACTATATATAGTATATATAATAGGATTCTTTTGATAGGGGGCATAGTATGATATACTATGCGAGTAAAGAGTTTGAATATAGTTCTTGATTAGTGAAAGGACCATAATGAATACTAAAGAATTTAAAACGTATGCCGATAAAGAGCAATTTGTACAAGGTGTTTTTTCTAATATTGCAAAAAATTATGACTTAATGAATACAGTCTTAAGCTTTGGACAGGATTATTACTGGCGCAAATTCTCTGTAGAAGCAATGAATATCGGTCCTCACCAACGTGTGCTTGATGTAGCATGTGGTACCTGTGTGTTTACAAAGGAAGCGTTACGTCAAGAACCAACACTAAGAGTAGAGGCATTAGATTTTAACTGTGAAATGCTCGATCAAGGTCGTGTTCGCATCGAAAATGCGGGGTTACTAGATCAAGTTAATCTAGTACAAGGTGATGCGATGGCTTTACCTTATGCTGATAATACTTTTGATGCGGCTATGAGTGGCTTTGCAATGCGTAATGTGCCAGATATTAAACAAGTATTATCTGAAATGCAACGTGTTGTAAAACCAGGTGGGAAAGTAGTTGTATTGGAACTGGCGAAGCCGAGTATGTTTGGTTTTAAACAGTTATATAATTTCTACTTCTCTTATATATTACCTATTATAGGAAAACTAAGTAAGGATAACTCATCCTATGCATGGCTTCCAGAATCCTTGCGTCGTTATCCTCACCAAAGTGAGATCTTAGAAATTTGGAAATCTCTTGGATATGAAAATGCCACCTATCATGAATTGACAGGCGGCATTGTAGCAGTCCACGAAGGTGTGGTACCAGAAAATTCTATTGTAAATAATAAGTAATATTAGCGTCTTGAGAAACTACTAATGATCCTTTTTCAACAGGAGTAGCAGTTTCGAGAGACGCTTTTAACATTACGGCGTTACGATAGGAACCAGAGTCCATAGAGCTTGTTTGTGGTGTGCTAATAGAAACAGTTTTTACAGGGCCTAAAGTACGACCAAGGGCTGCAGCAATAACCTCAGCTTTATGACGACCGTCTTGAATTGCTTCAGTAGTTAAAGAATCAGACAGTTGTTGAGATACATCATTTTGGAATGAAAGGTTATTGATATCGTTGGCGCCAGCGCTAACAGCAGCGTCAACAGCCTTTCCTACATTATCAAGATTGTTGATTTTTACAGTCACACGATTTGCTACACTATAACCAGTGTTGATTCGTTTGCCATCTTGATAATCACTTGTAGGGTTAATAGAAATATTAGATGTGTAAATATCTTTTTTGTCGATACCTAAATGACCTAACTTGCTGATTAAATCACTCATGATGCGATCGTTATTGGATTTTGCAGCATTGATATTAGTGTTTTCACTAGTAATACCAAGTGTTAAAATCGCATAGTTAGGTGCTACAGAACGAGAGGCTTCGCCTGTAATTTGAATTTCAGAGGTATCAAATGTACCTTGTGGTGCAGCAAAGGCTACAGTGGCCATAGTTGCACATACCGCAGCAATAGCAACTGTTTTGGATAATAAACGTTTGGATAATTTCATACTCAATCTCCTTACACATTATTAAAGTATTAATAATATCTACCATAATAAAAGACTAAATTGAAATATAGAGCTCATTTAAAATTAAAATATAGTGCTAAATAGTATATAACTATATAGCTGCATAAGTGAAAGAGTCTATATTACAGCTACATTATACAAAATAGATTGTATAAAATCAATCTTTAGTTTTTAGGTTGGAAAATGAATGTGCAATGAAAGTTGTGTGAAGTTGAGAATTGGGGGTTGCCATTATTTTTTGGTTATACTATAATATCCATACAGTCGTTCGAACGACTGTTTCTTAATGAGTGTAGAAATACACTTTGAAGTTCGAAAGAACTTCAAAAAAGATTATAAAATGTGTTGACATGAAAGTGCTCACATGTTATTATAATCAAGTCGTCAGATGGCGCTTCACTGAAGCGTAAAACTGATAACAGATCTTTGAAAACTGAACAATGATAGGTAATCAATCATATGATTGAACATATGCCAGAGTGCGGGTTTTGACAAAGTCAAAACCAACCATAATTC
>OGFP01000204.1_pt1 | contig 32974 bp, 37 predicted proteins | sample 1570971 | NCBI WGS metagenome assembly OGFP01 (sample SAMEA2582033, study PRJEB24529) | metagenome | biome: Human gut stool | place: China | collected 2011 | reverse complement strand
GCGTCCGTATGACAGAATTGATGGAGGCATACAGGAACTTGTTGGTATCGGTCAGCACCACAAACTCCGCACCTTCCGGCAGGTCGCGTTCAATTTCATCGAGCACCTCGTGAATCTCATTGATGGTGCTTGAAGCGTTGGAGCCCGCTTTCTGGTTGATGAGCATGAAGGCAGCCGGATGTCCGTTCACTTCGGTGGAATAGCTGTAGTATTCATCGCCCAACTCCACGTCGGCGACATCTTTCAGCCGCAACACATCACCCCCGGGCAGGGACTTGATGACCAGCTCGCCGAACTCTTCCGCTGTGGAGAGGCGGCCGCGATACTTCATCGTGTATTCGTTTGCCGTGGGGTGATTGGCTCCGAACGAACCGGTTGCCGCCTCGATGTTCTGCTTCGCCAGCACGGAGGAGATGTCATCGGGAATCAGTCCGTACTGTGCCATCTTGTCGGGGCGCAACCAGAGGCGCATACTGTAGTTGGAACCGAACAGTTGTGCCTTTCCCACACCGCCGATACGTTTCAATCGCGGCTCCACGTTAATCTTCACGTAATTGTTGAGAAAGGTCTGGTCGAAACGGTTGTCGGGGCTATAGAGGGCGAATGTCAGCAACTCGGCGTTCTGCTGCTTCTCGGTGGTGACGCCGGTCTTGGTCGCTTCTGCCGGAAGCTGGCTCAACACGCCGTTCACCCGGTTCTGCACATTGACCGCCGCCATGTCGGCGTTGGCACCCTGCTTGAAATAGATGTTGATGGAAGCATCGCCTGTATTGGATGCCGTGGAGGTCATGTAGGTCATGTCCTCCACGCCGTTGATGGCCTCTTCCAGAGGAACAATCACGGCTTTCTGCACCGTCTCGGCATTCGCGCCGGGATAGGTAGCCCATACGTTGATGGTGGGCGGGGCGATGTCGGGATATTGCTCCACGGGGAGGGCTTGTATGGCGATAACGCCCATCAGGACAATCACCACGGAGATGACACCCGAAAATACCGGTCGGTCTATGAAGAAACGCAGGTTCATGGTTTTGTGGTTTTAGGTGTGACAATCATTCCTTCCTTTAGCTGCCCCACACCTTCGGTGATGAGGGTGTCGCCGACGGACAAGCCCTGCTCTACAACGAAGTGGTTGCCGTCGTTCAGGCGGTCTACGGTCAGGTAGGCAGCTTCGGCCTTTCCGTTTTTAAGGCGGTAGGCGATAATCTTGTCCTGTAGTTCCACGGTGGCGGTCATGGGAATCAGGATGGCATCCGTATTCAGCACTTGCAGGATGACGTTGCCGATGGTTCCGCTCAGCAGATGCCTGTTGATGTTGGGAAACAGGGCCTTTATCTGTACGGCACCGGTCGTGGGATTGACTATTCCGCTGATGGTCTCTATTTTCCCTTGTTTCCCATAGACGGAACCATTGTTAAGTTGGAGGCTAATCGGAGGCATTTCACATATGATTCTGTCAATCGAACCATATCTGGCCTCGAACTGCCTAAGTTTGTTTTCCGAAATGGAGAAATAGGCATACATTTCCGAATTGTCCGACACCACTGTAAACGGTTGTTCGATGGTGGGACCGACGAGTGCGCCGACGCGGTAAGGGAGCGTGCCTATAACCCCGTTACTCGGACTCTTGATTTCGGTGTATGACAGCTCGTTCCGGGCATTTGCTTCCTGAGCTTTTGCTTGTTCCAGCTCTGCCTGTGCCACTACTAATTGGTTTCGGGCAACAGACAGTTCGTAATCGGATATGACTTTTTCATCGAACAGCGACTGTTTGCCGTTCAACTCGATACGCGCTGTTTCCACTTTTGCCCGTGCCGCGCTGACATTGGCGATTGCGATGCGCAGTGCAGCCTGATAGGGCGTTTGGCCAATGACAGCCAGCACTTGCCCTGTCGCTACTTGCTCTCCCTCTTTCACGCACAGGCGGATGATGCGACCCGATACTTGAGGTATGATGTCCACATCCTGTCGTCCGCGAATCGAAGCGGAATAGGTTTCTTCCAATTCAATGGGTTGGGAAGAAACCACCATGACGGGCAATGCCTGTCCCGTTTCCTCTCCTTGCTGTTCCTGTTTGCAGGCTGCCAATGAAGCAGCCAGCAGGGTTGTTGCCGTGATGCCGGCAATCCATGTTCGTCTATTCATCATCTTTGTCTGTTACTTTTCCATTCTTTATTTAATATCGCATAGATGCAGGTGTCCTCATAGCGTGGTGCGCCGTCGGGATGGCATACAAACGAGATAAATTCCTTCATACATCCTTCATGTCTCATTCCGAGACGTTCACACAATCTTTTTGACCGCAGATTATCGTCTTCTACAAATCCATAGATACGCCGTGCGCCGCTGTCATGGAAAAGATAATCCAGCAGTCCTGTTGCCGCTTCGTATGCCAATCCCTTGCCTTCAAAGCGTTGGTTGAAGTGCCAGCCTACACTAAATGTGTCGGTATATTCGCGCAAGGCGAAAACATCGCCAATGATGAAATCGTCTTCTTTCAGACACACGGCATAGCGTAGCATATCCTTAGGCGAATTGGATATATAAGCCAGTGCCGATTCCACGGAACACAGGCGGTCGCCGACAAAACAATTGACACGCGGATGAGAAAGGTATTCCAATAAACCTGCGGCATCCTTTTTCTGGAAGTCTCTGATGATGAGATGTTCTGTTTCAATAATCATACTTATCGCAAATTTTGGGTGCAAAGATCTTTTGTGCCCATTGTGCAGACAATCGGCATACCATCGAAACGGAGAAAACTACTTCCGAAACGACGAAAGCGGCTTCCGAAATATTGGCTAACGTAGGTCCTAATAAATCATAGTTGTGTATCTCTAAGAGAAATTACCGTTCGTTTCGATACTCATTTTATCCATTTCAAATACGGTTTTATCTGTTTCAGCCTATCTTATCCAGTCAAATGAGGAGTAAAGTATTATCTTTGTGGAATATGAAGTAACTTTGCATGAGGTATGGATAAAGGGAAAAAGATTAACTGGAAGAACGGTCTTCTGCTCTCGGCCGTCTCCTATCTATTATATATCATCATTTGGTTGGTTCTTGATTACGAGACCGCCCGTCAGTTGCCGGAAATGGCACTGATAGATTATATGGTGGATTTCCTGCTGTGTATGCTTTTCACATACACCTCACTGGGATTCTGTTATATCGTGTTCAATGTGTTCCCGTTCAAAGCCTCTTATGTCAGGGTCATCGTATATGCCTCGTGCCTGCTGATGCTCAACAATCTGGAGGCTTTCGGTATGATCTCACTTTTTAATTTTCTTTGGAGCGGAACAGAGAATAGTGTTCTTGACGAACTTCTCAACATGAAAGGCGCATATACTTTTGCCATGATAGCCACCTTCCTGTCAAGTGTCTATGCCAATACTTTCTACTTGCAATCCTACATCAAGGCACGCGACGAGAAGCAGGCGCTTGAAATGGCACTGATGAAGGAAAAGGAAATCGCCTTGCAGTCACAACTCAACTCCCTGAAACTGCAAATCAACCCGCATTTCATGTTCAACAACTTCAACAACCTGCTGGAGCTGATTGAGGAAGATGCGGGGCTTGCCGGGAAGTTCCTGAACAACCTGTCGAAAGTGTACCGGTACATTATTGTAAATTTAGACCGGGACCTGATACCCGTTGCAGACGAAATAAGGTTTCTGGATTCGTACCTGTTTCTGATGAAAGTACGTCACGGCGGAGGTGTCATTGCGAAAATCAGTCCGGAGGTCAAGGAATGTAAGGGATTTCTGCCTCCTGCCGTGTTGCAGCTTCTTGTGGAGAACGCAATAAAGCACAACGGCTTCTCAATGGAGCATCCGCTGTTTATTTCTATTACATCATCGGAGAACTACATTACTGTGCATAATCTTAAATCTCCTTTGCTGTCGCGAATGGAATCAACGGGTTTGGGACATAAAAATATCATGGAGCGGTACGCCTTGCTCTGTGACAAAAAGGTTAAGATAGAGAATACCGAAAACTTCTATTCGGTGAGTTTACCTATCATTAAAAACATCATGACACATGAAGATACTGGTTCTTGAAGACGAGCAGCGTAACGCCATGCGCCTCATAAGACTGCTGAACGGTATTGACACAACGTTCACAATCGAAGGTCCACTGGCAAGCATAAAAGAGACGGTCGAGTTTTTCCAATCAGGCAAGGCGGCAGACCTTATCCTTGCGGATATCCGCCTTACCGACGGCCTGAGTTTCGAGGCTCTGAAATACGCCCCGGCAACCGTCCCCATCATATTCACCACCGCATACGATGAATATGCGGTACAGGCTTTCAAGTTCAATAGTTTCGACTATCTCCTGAAGCCAGTGGATGCCGATGAGCTTGAAGCAGCCATAGACAAAGCCATCAAAACAGGCAGGAATTATGCCGACGAGAACCTTCGGCAGCTTTTCGATGCCTTACAGAAGAACCAATTCCGCTATAGGGAACGCTTCCTATTGCCCTATCGTGACGGCTATAAGACAGTTCGTGTCTCAGACATCAACCACATTGAATTGGAGAATAAAACCGTTTACCTCCGCCTCAATAACGGAACTTCCGAAGCCGTCAATGTGTCAATGGACGAACTTGAACGCAACTCAACCCGGACTGTTTTTTCCGTGCCAACCGCCAGTACATCATCAACGTGGAACACGTATTGTTTCTTGGCAATTATTTCGGCGGCAAACTTATTGTCCGCTTGAAGGGGTATCCTGACACAAGAATCACAGTCAGTAAGGAGAAGGCTCAACGGCTGAAAGAGTGGATAGACAGGTGAGGCCTAAAGTGTCTTCTTCGAATTTATTCCTTCCGTTGTTCCCACTTGGCATACATCTCCCGTGAAAGTTCCATAATCTCCCGGCTCAGTTTCACAAGGTCAATGGTATGTTTCTCCAACTTGTAGAGCAATGCCATCGCCTTTTTCTCCGAAAAATGGCAGCGTAATTCCTTTACTACTTGGTTGTAGTTCGTGCCGATGCCACGGAACTGGGCGTGAAAGTCGGACAACTTGGTGCAATATTCCAACATCGCCTTGTCCACCTTCAGCACCTTGAACTTCTGCCCGAAGAAATGCGCTTTGAGGAAAACGGCTTTTGCGTACATCTGTGATTCCTCGTACATCGTAAGGAATCTGTTCCATTCCATATCGTCGAAGCGCACCATTACGCAGTGCGTCTTCGGATTCAACTTGGGATTTCTCCCGTACTTACTGGTCTTTTTCATTGTCTTGTCCTTTCTATTTAATGGTTCATACATGGTCTAATCTCTGATTAAAAAACTTGGAAATTATCCGACTGCGGAGGATAATTCTGCCCACGGCAGTGCAAGGATTTTCAGTTACCGGAATCAACCGGAGTAACTGAAAATATATCTTGCTGTGTCTTTGAGGACACAAGAATCCTCCGCCTGTCGGATTGGCTTGTCAGTACAATAACTCTTCCGGTGTATCGGTCAAACCGATGGAGTGTATCCACCGGCTTGACCGGTTCCACTACAATCCGCTCAGAGCTTGCGCCACTGCTCGATGTCATCCCGGTAGGTTTCAAGGTGCAGGCGGACAAGGTTCTCGACCATTCCCGATGCGCTCATACCCCTGCTGCCGAAGTAACGGACTATCCTGTCCAAGCTGTCGCGCACCTCGCCGCTGACAAACACGGGCTTACGGTCGGTTATCTTGGGTACTCGCAGGTAAGTGGTACGGTACTCGTCCAGCGACAGCTTGCGTTGTTTGCTGCTGACACGCTTCTGTGGCACTGCCACTTCTTGGGGTGTTTCGCCTGACGGTTCATCCACCGTCGCTGTTTCCGCTTTTTTCGTGACGGTCTTGCCGGGTTGTGCCAGCTGTTCCGGATTCAGACCGATGTTCCTGTAGAAGTCGTCCATAGACTTCTCACTGCGGGATTCCCTGCGTCCCATTCTTTCCACGATTTCACGAGCCTGCTGCTCACTGATACTTGGTTCTCTTTTCATTGTCATAAAACAGGTTGATTAAGTTATTACTGTGGTCTTGGTCAGTACCTCGACCGATTGTTGCAAGCAAAGTAAGAAGTTTTAGTACAGTCAATCAATAACTTGGATTCGATTAGGCAATATTGTGAGACTTTGCTTTATGGTGATAGAGATATCGGTGAGGACTTCACAGATTTGCCGGATCTGAATAGCCGGAAGAACAAAGGTGCGATTACAGTCAGGTTTGAATTAAGCCCTTGTTTTCTCTCTTTTTACATTCCTGATTTCAAGAATTAAGAATATAGCCCCAATCTGTGCCAACCTCTACCAACCTGTACCATATGCTTCCACTTCCTGGAAATCCATTGCCGGATAACAGATTATGTATTCCTTTACGGCAAAAGGAATACGTAACGAAAAGAAAGAGAGTATGGAAATTTCAGTCGCAGATAATCGACTGACGGCATACCGGACAATGATTACCGTATCGGCGCAACACGCTGCCACTTTCTGGAAATGCATTGCAAGGCAGTAGATTATGTATTCCTTTGTGGCAAAAGAAACAGTAACAATAAAAAAGTATGTATATGGAAATCGTATCTATTGAAAGAAAGACCTTTGAGGCGATGGTCGCCAAGTTCGACCGTTTCGTCAGTCGCATGGATGCCATCTGTCGGCGGCACGGAGAGAAGAAGATGGGCGAGTGGATGGACAATCAGGACGTTTGCCGGATGCTCAACATCAGTCCCCGCACATTGCAGACTCTGCGGGACAATGGGACGCTGGCTTACTCGCAGATAAACCACAAGACGTACTACCGTCCCGATGACGTACAGCGCATTGTTTCCGTTGTGGAGGACAGGCGGAAAGAGGCGAAGTTCAAAGGAAGAACTATATAAACTTGATGAAATGAACGAAGTAAACTAACAATACCCACTAAATCCAAAGTAACATGAATGAACTGATAAACAAGGACAGCGAGTGGATAATCCACTTCATGGGCAGTCTTGACCGACTGTTGGACAATGTAGAGCATCTGACCGCCAATTACCGCCCGACACTGAATGGAGAGCGTTTCTTCACCGACAAGGAAGTGTCGGTACGGCTGAAGGTGAGCCGCCGGACACTTCAGGACTACCGCAATGAAGGGCGTATCGCCTATATCCAGTTGGGTGGCAAAATCCTCTACCGTGAATCCGACATCGAAAGGATGCTTGCTGACAGCTACCGTTCCGCTTACCGACAGACGGCAACCTGATTTTCTTGAAGGAGCGCAGTTTGCCGTCTGACCTGTGATTGCGTCAGCAATGGACTTTCGGCAAAAAGAGAAAGGAGCGGCTTACAGACGGTGCGTCAAAATTCCGCTTCGTCTGTAAGTCGCTCCTCTCTTCTTTCTTCTGATTTCCCGTCAGTCGCTTGTTCCCGTTGCCGGATGCTCTTCAAGCGAGTGGCAGGCAGTGACAAGGTTTTCGGGTTGAATACGCTCAAACTCGTTTGAGGAAGATTCTGCCCGAAATGGCTTGCCACCCGACCTTGCCGCTGCCATTAAACCATACGCTACCTTTGCATCCGTGCATCGGGAACGAGTGGCTGACGGAATGAACCTCAACTATACCATCGGTTATTACCTCTGACGCTGGCAACAAACAGTGTAATCGGTGTAGCTTTCTTAATGGTACTAATTTCATTTATTATAAACCGTCTGAACAAAACACTCTCTTTACTGCATATCCTGAATGCAACGGCGATAATCACTTCAATGTTATAGACATCGTAACTGATGCCATCCGGTTGCTTGAGATACTTCATCGTGTCAAGTTCGTTCAGTTCCTTGTTCTTGTAAATGGAATGAATTGCCTTGCGGACATTGCATGAGAACACCCCGAACAGGTCGGCTATCTCGAACTTGGTCATCCATATAGGTGCAATCGGTATGGTGACTACGCCTGTTTCATTGATTGTTATTATTCCTCTATCCATATCTATCGCATTACTTTAGACATCACGTTCTTTACATTATTCATATCGCGCAGAATAGAGGAATCCAACACACGTGCATAGTGTTGCGTCATTTTTATATTGGAATGGCCGAGCATTTTCGCTACATTCTCAATACTCACACCGTTGGCGAGACATACAGAGGTCGCATACGAATGGCGAGCTACGTGTGTGGTCAAGGTCTTGTTTATCAGACATAAGTCTGCGATTTCTTTCAGATAGCTGTTCATTTTCTGATTGCAGGGAACTGGCAGCAGCCTGTTTTTCTTTTGGCAAGTCGGATGTTCCGCATATCTGCGGAGAATCTCCAATGGAATATCAAGCAAAGGAATGTTACACATGTTCTTCGTCTTTTGGCGAGGCTTGCGAATCCATAGGTTGCCATTGGAGTCTTCTACGATATGTTCCGGTGCCAGTTGTTGCACGTCTATGAAGGCTAACCCAGTGAACGCTGCAAAGATAAAGACATCACGGACAATGGTGATACGCTCTAACGGAAACTCCTTGTGATAGATAGTGAGTAGTTCATCCATTGTCAAGAACTCACGGATAACCTCTTTCTCATGAAACTTGATGCCGATGAACGGGTCTTTGGTAATCCATTCGTTAGCAAGCGCAAGATTGGTTATCTTCTTCAAGCACTTCATGTAGCGGATAACCGTATTCTGCTGGCACTCCTTCTCTGTTTTGAGGTAGAATTCAAAAGCACGTACCAGTTCACCATTGACTTCCGACAAAGGCAAATCCTCCTTACCGTATTTCAGTTTGATAAGTTCCGCAAGATAACGCTTACAACTTTCATAACGGCGGACAGTAATCAGGGCATAGTCCTTTCCGATAAGTTCACGGCATTGGTCGTTATGTTGTTGGATAGTTTGAATAAGTGTACGGGCAACTTCCGGTGCTTGGTCTTGTCCGAAGAACTTTTTCTGCAACAGGTGAGCGGTGATGAACTGCCCTTGTTCTTCCAGTTCATTGAAAGTCTGGTGGAGTTTGATTCTTGCATCCTCGATATAAGCATTCAAGTCACAGGATTTGCGGCTTTTGCCTTTTGCGCATTCCTTCGCTTGATTCCACAAGGCAGGCTCGATACTCTTACGGATATTGTTTTCCACTCGCACACCGTTCACCGTGATGCGCATACACACGGAGGCTTCCCCGTTTTTCAGCAGTTTGGCTTTCTTGATGAAGAAAAGCACATTGAATGAGTTTCTTTTCATGTTCCTACAATTTTTTTCGTTGGACAAAAGTAGGAAACCATACACGCTTTCTTGATACGCAAAACATTGCAAATCAACGAGAAGTAAACTCATTAGGAGGAGATTTATACCCCACCGTTTTTGCTCCACCTTTTGGAACACCGCGAACGGTAATATTCTGCCGTTTTTTGCGTTCCGCAGGGAAACAAAAAATCCCGATTTCGTTTGGAAATCAGGATTTTACTGCCTTTTGCTTTTCTTCAAAGTGGTGCCACCAGGAATCGAACCGGGGACACAAGGATTTTCAGTCCTTTGCTCTCAAGACCTTTAAAAGCCTCGCCTACGGCTCGACTTTCAAAGGCAACCAACTGAGCTATTGCACCTTAGCAGTTATCTTATGATTTCTTTATATTCTTCTATTTCTTCTTTGGTTTAACTCACGGTTTAACTTTCAAAGAAAACTAAGATAGATTCAACATTAAATAAATAATCTCTTTGCAGCATTGAACTGCACCACAAAGTTAGTAAATATCATGCTGTTATGCAATAATTCTTTCTAATAGTTTTGTTATTGGTTATCAGTCTTTTACCTATCTAATGATATAGTATATAATAGGATAATGTAGCTTTCCCTCTGTTGAAAAAGTATTCATATATTGTATTGCCATTGCATAATATCGTATAGGTATAGAAAACTGTAATAGATATATAAAGCTATATCTCCTCAAAAATCTACCTGCTGAAAAATCTACTCCTATTGTTTTGTGTTTTCTGTATCTATAAATATGCTTGTGAAACACATAGTTTTGTAGTTAATAGATGTTTGTTTAGAACTGAAAAAGCCAACTTATCCGTAATTGGGTAGGTTGGCTTTTTTCTTAATTATTTTGCTCTTACATAAGTATCTAAAGTGTACCAGTTTTCATTTCCATCATCACCAACACATTCCAATACTAATTTTGTTTTATCTAAAGATTTTATTTCGGCAGTATCCCAGCAGTCTTGTATATGAGGGGTAACGGTCAATGTTGTTCCTGATAATGTAGGATGGTATATAAAAGGGTCATTTTCCCATGAGCCATCTTGAAAATAATACTCTTTGAAAGTATATTTTCCATTTGAATTTTTAGTAATTTCTAATTTGGTTTCTTGCAAATCTGGATAACTTTCATCCCAAGTGTTTTTGTCGTTACTATTTTCAATGTAACCTTTTGAACTTTGCAATAGCCAAGTACCTTCAATACTGTAAGTTTCTCCTTGTTCTTCTTCATCATCACTGCAAGAAGTAAAGTTCACGCACATTACTACGGCTAATAAAGCCATTCCAATTAATCTAAATGTTTTCATTTCGTTTGATTTTAAAATAGTTATTCTGATTGTACTAATTCAAATTTTCTGTCTTTTAGTTGGTAGGTATGATTGATTGGATTGTTCCAACCATTAGAGCCAAAAACAGTAATAGTCTTGTTCTCTGAATCAAACTTACATTGTCCGTTTTCCAACTCTGTAAATGGTGCTTCTGTTTTCTGTATAAAGTAACCGTATGGGCTAACATCGTACACATCATAAGCATTGGAATCCCTTGAACCACTTTTATAGCGGTTGATAATGAACTCATCTTCTCCGTCAAAATCAACATCAGAAAAGAAGAAAGGAGAATCATCCGAAAGGTATTCTTCGCTCTCTAATTTAGCTGTATAGTCCAACTCTATAACTGTGCTGTTCGGATATGTGTTACCCTTATCATACAGAATCTTATCAGTCCATTTTTCCGCAAAGTAGTAATATTGTACTCCTTGTTTCTTTAAACAGAATAGAGCATTACCTACTTCACCATTTTGCAGCCACATTACTTTTATTGTATATCCGTTTATAGGCTGTTTGTACTTAATGTAGATATGCGGCTGATTGAAACATTCAAAATCCTGCGGAACAGATGTTTTGTCTGTTTTGCAGGCTACTAAACTAAGTAATCCTATAATGATAAATAGCAATCTTCTCATTACCTTTCATTCATTATATCAACAATCTGCCTGAACACATCACCTGCCATCAGTCCACCACTTGCAGGTAATCCTTTCTTATTAATGGAAACAATGATACTGTATTTCGGATTATCGGCAGGGAAGTAACCGCAAAATTCTACGGCATATTCACCGTTTGGAAGTTGAATAGTTCCCGTTGCTCCTGCTACTTTAACCTTATCGGATTGGGCAGGTTTAGCTAATCCATTAGAAACAGCGTATTCCAATGCTTGCTTAATGGCTGTCTTGCTTGCTGCATTAAAGAAAGTCAAGTTCTGTAATGGAGTAGTGAGTATGCCGTATCCCAAAGGGTTATAGACAAGGCTTGTATCTTTCACTTGATAACCGTATTTTGCAAGTGTTTCCGCAAAGGTTTGTTCATTATCAAATGCCTTTCTTACCGCCTTGTAATTGGCGATATTGGATGCAAGTCCGAAACCTTGCTCCACTGTGATTTTTCCATATCCACTCCTATGCCAATTATGGTCGCACAATGTATCTTTTCCAATAGCTAATATACCATTATCAACATCTATCGTATCGGATAATTTAACAGCCTTTGTTTCCAATGCTGCCAAAAGTGAAGCGGTACGCACTAATCCCGATTCTTGCAGAATAGAATCAGAACCAACAAAAGCCTTGATTTCTCCCGTCCGTACTTCCATTACAATAGCTTGCCCTATTGTAGCATCAAGTTCGGATAGCTTGTTTTGCAGGATAGAATCAACACTTACTTGTAAAGTGCTGTCTATGGTAGAAACTTGTTCCACTTTTTGTTTGGCGCAAGCTATGAATGTAGCTATGCTAATTAAAAGGATAATAGTATTTTTCATGGTAGTTTATGTAAATAGAAATGTTATTCATTGCTCTTATAAAAACAGTATGCCATTACCGTAACGTTTATAATATTGTATAAAATGGTTAGGATAACAGCGACACTATCCCACATACTTTCCCAATGATTAGCCATAAATGCAAGAAACCCAGTGACAAATAGAATTGTACATGCGCCATCCATATCACGCCCATTTTTTATTCCAGCTCTTATTTCAGCTATAATTGCGGAAATAAAGGCAATCCCAGAGTATGTGTATATTCTATAATTACTAATTTCCACCAATGTACAAGATGATATATCAACCCATGAACATACAATATTCCAAGCGATAAGCCCAACTATAAAATAAATGATAACCGCAATAATTAGGCATACAATAGATTTGAAAATATCCATAATCATCAAGATGTTATTTGCTATTAATCCGCTTATAAACAAGTATAACGGTTTGTCCTCTAAAAGTACCTCCTATGGTAATTCTGCTTAATACACCATTTACTTTATTAGAAACGATAACCACTCCACTTTCACCAAAACCTTTGTATTCGTAACCATCTTTAGATGTCAGAGTAACAGTTTCATTTTTATAAGTTACAGTGGCTTTAGATTCACTAACAAGATGGGCTGTAATATTTGAAGCACTTACAGTAGTTACTTTCTCGTTGTCAATAACTGCATAATCAAACTTGTATTCATCAGCATATAGATTAATACTGAATACGATTAATGTAAATGCGAATATTAGGACTTTGAATTTCATACCATACTTCTATTTAATGTGAACACATAGATACTAAAACCAATAATCCAACAACAGCAACAAGTATTGACATACACCCAGTTTTGTTCAGTTCCTTATCTTTGAATCCATTCTTCAAGCCATCTTTAATAAAGATATATGCAAAGAATCCTCCTGCGATAATACCCAAAAGTACCCATAAGGACATTCCAAAATTAGAAGTTCCACCGTTATCCCACCTACCACGATTACCAATGTCTGCAAATAGATAAGTAGTATTGAGGAATAGCATGATAAAAAGCAATATGCACTTATTTAACTTGTTCATACTTAATACTATTTACATGTTGTGTGAATATCTTCTGTTTACTATTGCTTTGGCAATTTCATTGAAATATGTAGCAACCTCTTTATTGGCATAAAAAGCCCGATACTTCTTTTGTTTGCGTACACTTAAAGCTCTGTACTCCGCACCACTTATTCTATTTCCTTTATTATCGTACCAATAATCATCCCCATCAACATTGCCCAATTCTCCTTTAGAATCTGTTATGTTTCCAAAATCATCAGCTGAAAGCCTGTCTTTTTTCAATGCGTCCATATACCTTTCATACGCATTTCTAAATTCCTCACGTTTATATTCATTCCAATTCTTACTTGCAACATAGGATTGAACATTAGTTCCTAAATTGTGTATATATAATTCTTTGTCAATTTTGCGCATACCATATTTATATGAAAAATTGCCTTGAAATTCTTGGTTTACAGATAATCTGTTCATAAAAATATCACTGTCATTTCCCATATTTACACTATATATGGGAGCAAAGTATAAGGTAAGCTGTAGTAAAACAAAAGTTCTCATAATTTCAACAATTAGTAGTTAAAGTAAATAGTCCCCAACGTTGTATGCTCTACTTTCCATTCAAAGTTATTCACTATAATTTCTTTGTCTAATAAAGCATTGACCCTAACGGCTCTGTTATTACAATCTCTCCAACTTTCTCTATATAAAGAACGGTCTAATACAGCCCGAACATAGATTTCAGTTTCTCCCGAATAAGATTCTCCTAAATTGATTTTGATTTTTGTTCTTTTGAAATTTTGTGAACTTGCATCAAAGAAGTATGCTCCTACAGTCTGATAGCTTTGTGTGGTAGAACGGTTAGGAGTAGAATATGAAGGCACATTTGGAAAATACCCGTTACTATTGCCACGGTTATGTTCGTTGCTACTGTTGTTATTGCTTTTGCCAACTATTACGGGTTTGTATTCAACTAATGGAAGTTGTGAATAAGCAATTGTTGGCAGTACTGTAAAAGCTAAAATTGAAATAATCTTTTTCATTGCTCACTAATATTGTACTTCCCAATTCCCCGAAGAAGTGGATATAAAATAAGGTGTGGGAACTATATTTGTCTTATCCTTAGATTAGGTCTTCGCAATACCTTTGGAATGGATAAAACAATAGCCCCACACCAAAAGGTATATAACTCATTTACAAGATGAATATATATCAAATGTGTGGGTGCTATTGCTATCATCTTCATTCCAAAATTAAAGTTGCGAAGTTTAATCTAAGAAGATAATCTCAATAACACCTTTCGTTAAATATGTCCTTTCAGTGCCTTAACACATTAAGACCTCTGAAATTGTTGCAAAGTTAGCAAAAGGTTTTGAATAGCTAAAGATAAAACACTGATAAATGCAGTTCTAAGTGTTCCAAAACATATCTGTAGTAAGGTATTAGGCAATATTGCTCCCTGTTCTTTGTAACTTCATAAGCGGGTACTTTTTTTGAACGGGGACTATAAAAAGATTTCTTCCCGAAAAAAGTACCCGTAGATTCTGCGGATTGAAAAGATGCTGTTCTATTAGAGATAATTAGGTATATAGGTTTACAGCCTAACTAAGTAATGAATGAAAGAAATATCTAATCTTCATAATAGGCATAAAAAAAGTCCGCAAATACTGCGAACTCTTTAATAATCTGATTGTTATTTGTTATTTTCAATAGTCTCTTTTAATTCGTTAAAGTTGTCAAAATAGAAGAGCCTTTCACCTTCCGATGTCTGTATTCTAAAATGTTTTTCATTTGCTCTCTTTGAAACTGCGTAAACAACATCTTTATATTTCAATTTAAGAATAATAGTTCCTAAAATCTTGGTAATGAATAATTCACCCACTTCTCCAGTTGGTGCCCAACTACTATTTGTTACATATTTCCATAATCCAACGTTGCCTAAAGAGAACATATCTTCCATATCTATTGCGTTTTTAGTTAATTAGTCCACAAAATTAATGATTCATTTGCAATTATAGCGTTATCTGTGAGGATAAATTTGCCCCAAAATCGCACATACCATAAACTACAAGCCATATTATGCCATTTTAAAAAGAGAGTTTCCCACTCCGTTACAGAACTGGTTTGCATTCCGTTTTTCTTGGAACTATCAGAATGTGACAAACTTTTCTGTTTCTGTAAATGGTTCAGAAACTTCAAACTTTGTCACATTCCAATAAAACAAGTGTAACTATGATTGTATATAAATAAAGATGGATAAAATCAGTATCAGCAAAAAAGGATTGATAATACCAATTATTATCAGTAGGAGAACTACCAATGTTCCCCATAGTATCAATTTTCCATCATCTTCCATTTTGTAGTATTTTTAAGTTATTAAAAAGGTCTGTTCCCATATTTATACTCTAATATGGAGTTACACACCCTATCATAAAAGGAAAAACCACAACCCGTATAAAAGTAGCTTAAATAGGTTGCTTGGTACTCTCTTTGTAATGCTTGGTTGTTACTAAGCAGGTCTGCAAACTTTTCCAACCAATATTTCAAGGCTTGTATAACTTTGATATAGCGTAGGTTGTTATCCACATACCCCAATCTGTTTTCCAAGTCTTTAATGTGCTTTATTACTTTCTCTGTCTGTTTATCCATAGTTCTGTAAAAATAAGAAAGGACACCTAAATAAATAGATGTCCTCTCATCAATTAGTCAATAAACCATTTGTAATGCTCATTCCCATGCAGGGCTGCATTGATTCCAACTGCCATTTCAGTGGCATTCAAAGAGCGGTCTAAGAATGAATCTATATAGCTACTCTTATTTGCACCCGTTAATAGGTTGTAGAACTTCCACATATTCAAGTCATTTCCAAAGCTGCCAAAGTTCTCATCATTAATGTAGGCTTTTGCAACACTGTTAATCTGTGTATCAGTAAGCAACATTCTTGGCAGTCTCTTTTGGTAGCCATTGGGCAAACACTGATAAAGTCTCATTTTGCCCAATATTTGTGCAAATTGGTGTTCACTCATTGATGTATTGCCCAACTGTTGCATCAAATGCAGATGTTTGGCAGGATTGTAGTTGTTGAACAACTCCAAGGCAGAACGGTAAAGTTCACTTGTATTGCTCACCCTTAAATCATCCTTGTAACCATCAGTAAAGATGCACATGTTGCAGCATACTTGGTTTTTAAAGCCAATAGCCAATCTAAGCAACTCTGGAACTTTCTTGCTGTATAAGTTCATTTGATTATAGGCTCTAACTCCTACTATTGAAAGGTTCAACTTGTTTCCCTCAACCGTTTCATAGATTGTAGGAATGTCAATACTGAAAGCTGCCCTCTCATAGTAGATTGTTTTGTCTGATTCCAACAACTGATTGGCAGGTTTGTGGATAGCTTCGGGAATGCGACCCTTAATCACATGAGAGACACGAATATCGGGTGTTCCGATAGCCTCACCATTGTAGTAGGAGTTTGCAGCTTCCCAAACAGTTTCAATAAATGCAGCATGGTTTACTGTAAGCTCATTGTCTTTTGCAAAAACGGGAGTAATACAGTCATTTTTCAAATGTTGCAAGGTAGCTTCTTGGGTGTTTGCCTCAATGAAATGATTTACCCTTTTAGGCGTTGCAGTTTCTTCAATAATGGTTGCTTCTTCTGCAAACTCACCTAAATTCATTCTCTCTCTGTTCTCTGTTGGCATGATAACTAAGTTTCTCATATTGATAAAAGTTTAAATGATTAATAATTCTTTTTTATATCAATATACAGAGGGGGACTTGAGGGGTAGTATGCCGTAAAGATAGCCACTCTTATATATTTTAGGTCACTGGCTGAATGGGGAGGGGGGATTTCTGTATTAAGTACCTTATATATCTGTTCTCTTGACTTTTAGCTAAACTGAATATGGGTGATTCTTTAATTATGTAGTCTTTTTAATGTCATTGGCTGTATGTGGCATATTATAAAGTATAGGCTATATAACTCTTATTAAAGTGGAAATTTTCAGAAAGTCAGAATCGGAAAAATGTACGTCTGTGGTTCTGCGCCAAAAATAAAAGCCGCAAGGGTTACTTACGGCTTGGCAATATATTAGGCAATGTAACCTCTTTCAAGGTCTTCATCGGTGATTATTTCGGGATATAGGTTCTTGATAATAGCCAACTGGCTTTCAGAAGTTATCAGAAATATATCCTCTCTAAGCAGGTGTATTCCTTTCTTGTCTCTTTTTGCATAGCCATTTTCTATGGCTTCATTCATATATCTTGATATTGTACCTTTAGACAAGCCAAGTTCTTCCGCTAATTTGTTTTGGCTGTAAAGAGTGGTGTTCGTTCCGTTCAAACATAGGCATTTTAGTAAGATAAGAAAGCCTTTCAGTTTCCTGCTTATAGGTTCATTATATAGCTTATTAGTTATAAGAACGTAATGTTCCGTATCTGATTGGTAGCTGCATCTGTTGAATTTTCCATATTGTCCGTAAACATCAAATTTATCTATGTTTACTAATCCGAGGGATTCAAACTTATGTAGCCATTCTCTTATCTGGTCTGTCTTTTTAATTCCGTAGAAATCAGTCAAGTTATCTTGTTTGATATATGATTCCATCGTATTGCAATCGGAACAGAGAGCCAGGCAATAGAATAGGTACGTTTCCAGCAAATTAAGTTTTCCTGCGATATTAGATGTTATTTTTCTGTATGAGGTCATTAGCAACCGTATGTTTATAGTTAGTAAAATAAATATCTCCTTTCTTTACCAGTCTTCTGTAATGGTGGTTTCCGAAGTAGCTTTTCGCTTCTTTCTGATTCGTGAACGTCTGTTTTGTAGGCAAATAGATAATCATAGGCAATTAAATATGAGATTTTGAGAATTAACCAATCTGTCCCGATTTGAAAAATCGGGTAGGTAGGTATTTATATATAGGTATTTATAAGCGACCCACCTTAGATGAACACTTCGCACCCCCTAAAATGAACACCTCTTTTTTGAAATTCTGAATCGGATTTTGAAAAGTAAATTTTTAAAGGCTTGGAGTGTGAGAGATTCGGATATGCCATCTTACTTATAGCATTAAAAAGTTCCAAATAAAATCGGTACAATCATTAGTTAGTAAGAAAATTACTCTGTTTCATTAGTTATTAAGGTAGTTACCAACATTTCTTTCAATTTCTGTATCGGGTATAGAAAGACAAAAAAATGAGATTTTGTTGGTAATGGTCAGACTATCTCACTGATTAATAGATAACCTCTCTTTTTACCAACCCAGCAAGGGAAGGCTCGATAATAAAGATTGATAAGTTTAGATTCTATATCTTCTTCGGGGTGCATATTCAACATCTCGAATATTCTCGTTAATTCATTAACTATTTTCTCATTGGAATATCTGTTGCCGACCTTGAATATGTTCTTAACCAGTCTGACAACTTTATTCCCCTTACGCTGTGTGAGAATCATTTCCTCTCTGATTTTCTTTTCAACATATTTAAGTTCCTCTATTCTCTCTTTGCCCAAAGTTTCAAACGCTTCCACAATGAAAGGGTCAATCTTCCGCATGTCATTAATGAAATCTAAGGCGTATTCCGAATCAGGGTTTTCTATCTCATTAAGAAGTTGCACCATTTTTCTGCGCTTGTCTTTTACTGAGCGTGCAGCCTTGACAATCTTTAATTTCTCGTCATTCTCATTATATTCGCAATTCTCAAATGTGGGATTGAAGAAATGGCAGTCATTGTACCAGTTCATTATTTCCTGCTTCGCTTGGTATCTGTTGTTCACCAATACGGAATTAATCTCATTGTCTATGGCAAACCAGTTCTTTGTGAAATCGGGATATAGGTATTTGCGGAACGGTGCAGTTTCAAGAATCTCACCGAAAGCATTTCTGTATTCTTTGTAATCAGCACTATTATATAATGTCTGAATTAAGTTGTAGGCAAATTCTTGTTCTGAAATTTGCTTTTCTATTTGCTCTTTGGATTGAATTACCATTTCGGGATTCACCCTATAGATATGTGTTGCCGATTTTATGCCATTACGGAATCTTCCGCAAATCTGTATGCAGTCCGTATCTATGTCAAGTATGGTATATTCGGAATTATAAGGGTCTGTAACCATTACCAAATCGGGCTGATAAGGCAAATCCAAATCGAATGCCGTAAAAAATCTGCCAGTGAAGAAGTTATATTTCTTCATGGTATCTGCGTTCCAATCATTATAAGCATTATCAAAGGAGTATTCATTTTTCAGTTTCAAACGGCTTTTTGGCGCACAGTAAACGGCAGAATCCTCCAATATGCCGAATTGTTTCATTATGGAGTAAATCATTACCACAGAATTGACGAAAAAGCAGACTGTTCCCTCTGTGTGATTGTCTAAATATTCACTTATTGCCTTGTGTATATTATAAGTATGTGTAACCGCAATTTCTTGTCTGTAATCATAATCGGCACTTACTTCCACTGTTTCAAACTCTTTAAATCTTGGGTCACTGAATCCGATAGGAGTGGCGGAAACAAGTGCCTTGCCTTTGAAGTTGAAAAAATCATTCATGGGCAGCACTATGTCTGTTCTGTAGTCCACGTCCTTGATTAATTGGTGACATTCGTCCATCAGCAGGAAGAAATGATTATAAATGTCAATACCGCTGCAAGCCGTTTTCACCTTACCGAAACTTTCGGGAGTGGTCATTATCTTATGCAGTCTGTTATTAGTTAGATAATTGCGAATCTTATCTGTTGTAACATCTTCATAAACACCTAACAGATTGCTGTATTTGCCGCACTTGCTTTTGATGACGGGTACATTAGGCACTACGATAATGGAATTTCTTTGAGTTTCAAGCTCCAAAGTAGTAGCACCACAGCCGGGTATTCTTTTGGAAAGTATGCAGTCTGACGGAATCTCACTCATTACGTCAGACAGGTATTGACCTTTATGTAGAGTAATCATAATCCTTTGCTGTTTAGATAATCTATAAATTCATCGCTTCTCCTTATGCTGAAAAAGAGTTTTCCGAAACGGAACAGCCCTCTAAGTCTTATATAGGCTTCGGTTTCCCGTAAAAAAGGGATTCTTGCAATATTGTATTTCTGTTCTATTAGTTCTTTTATCACATCCTCTTGGTTACATAGCATGGATAGTTTGGACGGGAATACTCCAAAATCCTCATAATCTCCCGTTTGTAGATAATTAAGAATCCACTGCCAGCCTTGTGCGTTGAGTTGGTATCTTATACTCGTTACTCCTTGACTGCTAATCCATGCTTCACCGTTCACTTGGATATAAAGCTGCTTGTGCTGCTTCATCAACAGCTTCACTTGTCTGTGTGCAGCTTCGTTGTTATATGTTTGAGTAAATTGTATCTGTTTCATTTTCTCTGTTTCGATTAAAAAAGAAAGCCGAGAGAGGTTGTTCCCTCGACTTTCTTCAAAGCTGATTGTTTAGGCTACTTCATTCTGTTCGGGAACTTGTTGTTTGGCTTCCGCTTCTGATTTCTTCATCCATTCGGGTTTGCATGCTTCACAGATAAGGCTGTTCACTTCATCCGTTGCTTTCATGCAGAACTTTACATTCCCGTTGAATGTGGAAGAAAATCTCACGCAACGGTAACGCTCACCGCTGTTGTTGTACCAGTCCGCTTCAATATAGCCCCTCATGGTGGAGTTCATGTATTGCTTGAATAGCTCCATTACCAAATTTTCACCATCTTGGGCAATATCCACCTCATGTTCCTCCGCTTTGTAGTCGTGCAAACCGTTTATTATTTTAGCCATGCCGAAATGTATTGCCGATATAAGGTCTGCATCTCCTGCACCCTCAAAATGTTGTGTCATGCCAGTAGCGTAAACAACCGTAACCGATATAATCAGTTCACCTTTTGAAGATTGTTTGAAACGCATATCTGTTCTGACGGGAAACATAAGGAATGCTTCTTTCAGTTCCTGCACGAATGCTGCACTGACTTTAGTGTTCTCTACTACGTTTTCTACTTCACTATTTAATGCTTCTGCAAATTTTAAATTTTTCATAATTTCTAATTTTAAATGTTTAACGTGTTAATTATAATGCCATTAAAGAACTACTAAAGCTATGCGCACTTGCTTATTTGTTCCCTTTTGACATTGCAAAATTAGGTAGGAATTTAGGGGTGACAAAGAAATTTGCCGAATGCCCATGTGTGTAGAAAACGTGTCCATTCCAGTACGCAAAAAAAATGCGTACCAAAAAGGACAGCCCTTTCAGTACGCATTTCTACTATGGTTTTATGTATGTTGTTTAAGAAACTACCATGTAGTTATTAGCTATAACAGACGGAAATTTCTCGTTCTTGTATCTTCTAAGGAGATTGGATAACATTCTGTTCTTGTTGCCCTCTGAATCGTATTCTTCATTGTATCTCTTGCCATCATAGCCCACTGTATAGATAAGCCTTGAAACAAGCATCATCTTGTCTTTAGATACCTTTACCTTTTTGTTGGGTATGGTGGTAGCCTTTCTTCTCTCAATGAAGAAAAGAAACATATCTGTAAATTTCCACTTCTTATAAGATATGTCAAGACTGAACTTGTCCGTAAAGCTGATTTTTGACGATAAGTCATTTCTGATAAATCCCTCCAAACCTATAGTCTTTAATTGTTTAATCATAGTTTCTCTGTCTTGTTCGCTATGTATAATATCACTGTATGTATTAACAAAATGCTGCAAGGCTGCTTGAATGATTCTGATTGTGTCCTCTCTTTCAGCAACATAACTTTTCTTGTTGTTCTTCTTTAAGATGATACTTGTAGCTTCCAATAGATTGGAATGAAAATAGCTAAAGTCCTCCAATACGGACTTATTTAATGCAGGTGTGTTTGTACCAATATCCTCTATAAAATCATATATGAACAGAAGTAGATACCAAAACTTGCTAACGTCCAACTTATACGCTTCAATGGTATTCTGTAAATCTTCATTAGTTAGAAACTTCTCTTTGAAAGAATCATCCAACTTTCTGTATTCCCGTTTCTTGTATTCTTCCAAAGTTCCTTTGAAAGTTTTCATTTCTTGTGTTCTCTCGTACCTTTCTTCAATAGATAGATTTCTTTCCGCATATCTGTTGGCGAATATGGCAGGTGCGAAAGATTCTACGGGTATCATTCCCATATCTGTTTCTGCATAATCGGGCAGGAAGTGATTGGCTACTTCCCACACATATTCTAATAGTGGTTCAGCAAGGCATTTGTAGCTTTCATGCCAAGCCACTTTTAAATCGGGCAATTCTTCTATCTGATACATAGTGTATTCATATTAGTTATACTGCAAAATAAAAGAAAAGTCTGCAATCTTTAGCGGATTACAGACTTCTTTTTCGTTATAGCAGGTTCTTCATTGCATTGTTTATCTGCTCATTGTCGAAACTATCTAAATAAACTTGTGTTACTCGTTCCGAACTGTGTCCCATAATCTGCCCTATGATAGCGGTTGATATACCTGCCTTCTTCATAATGGTAGCTTGGCTATGTCTTGCAACGTATGTGGTGATTGGAATAGGTATGCCCAATTCTTCGCCAATCTGTTTTAAGCGTTTATTGACTTTGGTGATAACTTTATGCAGTCTGTTGGCTTTCTCTTGTTCCGTTGTATGTCTGTTAGAAAATATCGGGAACAGATAAGGGTTGTTCTTGCTGTGATACTTCTTAATAAGTTCAACTGCTTGTGGAACTAACGGTAATTTGATGAGCTTACCCGTTTTGCTTCTTTTATAGACAAGTCTGTTGTCTATGATGTTCTTCTGTGTGAGATTGGCTATGTCCACAAAGTTAATGCCACCCATGTAATAGGTGAAAGCAAACAAGTCTATGGGTAGGCGCATAAATCTGTTGTCTGTCTGATATTGCAACACTCTGTTTATGTCCTCTTTGCTTAACGCTCTTTTGGCTGTTTCTTGATTCAACTTAGATACTTTGTATTTCTTGAAAGGGTAGTGTTCCGCTTTTACCATATCTTCTTGTATGGCATAATTATAGATGGTGCGCAATGTTCTGAATCGTATGCCGATGGTATTCTCTGCAAGTCCGCTGTTTCTAAGCCATGTCTCGTATTTCTTTAGCCAAGCAACATCTATATCTGTGAAATGAATATTCAGATGTTTATTGTACTTGATGAGTGAATTGTACACTTGTTTAACAGAAAGCATATATCCACGTCTGTTTTCTTCTTGAAGAAGTCGGAGATACTCATTAAATGCTTCTTCTACTGTTTTCGGTTTAACCGAATTAGAAACTTGCTCATTCAAGGTATTGGCTGTAAATAACTTATCTTCTGATTTCAGTTTAACTATTTCCGTTTCGTACTCTTTTTTCTTGTTAGCTATGAGTATGTTAATATGCTCTCTGTCAGGGCAATTCGATTTTGGGACATTCTTTTCAAAGTTCCAGTGTTCTGCTCTTACAGACACGCCAAGACTGACATACTTCTTTTTACCATCCTTGCAGATACGAATCATAAGCGGATGTTCACCATTACTAAGAGTTTTTGACTTGTAACACAGTACATTAACCGTTGTAGCCATATTGATTTCCGGTTTAACTCTTGGTTTAACTCTGATAGCGAAAAGTGGCTAAATCCGTGGAAAAACAGGGTAGTATATAAAGAAAAAAGCAGCTACCTTAATTAGTAACTGCTTGATAATTAATCTTTTAAAAGTGGTGCCACCAGGAATCGAACCGGGGACACAAGGATTTTCAGTCCTTTGCTCTACCAACTGAGCTATGGCACCATTATTTCTTGTTTGCGGTTGCAAAGGTAGTGAAACTTTTTTAAACTGCAAACTATTTCTAAAAAAAAACACTGATAAAAACATAAGGTGTTTATTATCAGTGTTGTTTAATTAAAATTATTTTTCTTTTAGTGGATTCCAACCTTGCGCTTTCAGCTCAAACTCTTGTCCGTCACGGGTAATCAGGGCACATCCCAGCTCCGGTTTGGTGATGTGACCAATCACTTTTATACCCTCTATAGCCGAAACTCGTTCATGCTCTGTTAAAGGTACAGTAAATAATAGCTCATAGTCCTCACCACCATTTAAAGCACATGTTGTCACATTCATATTCAGCTCTTCCGCCATTACAGCCGTTTGGTAATCAATGGGAATTCTTTCCTCGTAAACGCGACAGCCGGTATCGCTTTGTGAGCATATATGCAGCAGTTCCGAAGAAAGGCCGTCGGAAATATCCATCATAGCGGTGGGCTTGATTCCCGCTTTTGCCAGTTTCTCAATGATATCCTTACGTGCTTCAGGCTTTAACTGACGTTCCAAAATATATTCTTTTCCGGAAAAATCCGGATTTGCTTCTTTTTCTCCTTGGAAAACAGCCTTTTCACGCTCTAGAAGTTGAAGTCCCATATAAGCTCCTCCCAAGTCACCGCTGACACAAATCAAGTCTGTATCTTGTGCGCCGTTGCGATAAACCACTTTGTCCTTGTCCGCTTCACCTATGCAAGTAATACTGATGGCGAGCCCGGTTACGGATGAAGTTGTATCTCCACCCACAATATCTACATGGTGTAGTTCACAAGCCAGTTTTAGCCCATCATAGAATTGTTCTAAATCTTCAATACAAAAGCGTTTGGACAGTGCGATAGAAACTGTGATTTGTTTTGGAGCACCATTCATAGCATAAATGTCCGAGAAGTTTACGATGGCCGATTTATATCCCAAATGTTTCAATGGGGTATAAACCAAATCAAAATGTACCCCTTCCATCAGTAAGTCTGTGGTCACCAATACCTCTTTATCTTTAAACTCCAATACGGCTGCATCGTCTCCCACACCATATTGGGTTTCCGGATTTTTTAACTCAATATCCTTCGTCAGATGTTTAATGAGGCCGAACTCACCTAAGGTCGCTATTTCTGTTCTGTTTATTTCCTGCATATCCTTAAATTCGATTAATCATTTCACGCATAATGGTAGTCATGTGCGGTTGCGCTTCATCTGCCGCTTTCTGAACCTCTTCGTGTGAAACTTCCACAATTTTTCCCTCCACGCCTAGGTCGGTGATAACCGATACTCCAAACACTTTGATGCCACAATGGTTTGCTACAATAACTTCAGGAACGGTAGACATACCTACGGCGTCAGCTCCAAGAATGTGGAACATCTTGTATTCTGCCGGAGTTTCGAAGGTAGGTCCCTGTGTACCGATATATACTCCTTGTTGTACTTTGATACCTTTTTCTTTAGCGATCTCCAGTGCTTTGTCTATCAGTTCTTTGGAGTAGGCTTCACTCATATCCGGGAAACGGGGGCCGTATTCAATGTTCTTGCCGTGCAACGGATGTTCGGGAAAAAAGTTGATATGATCTCTGATAATCATCAGGTCACCAATTTCAAAGTCTGCATTCGTACCTCCAGCTGCATTGGATACGAACAATGTTTTGATACCTAATTCACGCATCACCCGTACAGGGAAGGTAACTTCTTTCATGGAGTATCCTTCATAGAAGTGGAAACGTCCTTGCATGGCCATGATGTCTTTATTACCCAATTTGCCGAAAATCAATTTACCGCTATGTCCCTCTACGGTTGAAACAGGGAAATTAGGGATATCTTTGTAATTGATCTCGTATTTATCGGTAATTTCGTGTACTAGGCTTCCTAAGCCGGTACCTAATATGATAGCAGTTTCGGGACTGGTATGCATCTTTTCTCTAAGAAAATCTGCTGTTTCTTGAATTTTTTCTAACATAGTTGGTTATATTTGAATTAAACAGTTCTTGTTGGTCTTGTAAGAAGATTACCTCAATGGGCAGCATATATATATAAGGTTTTAGTGTCTTGTCCATCAGTGGATGGGCTGCTAATCGTACTGAGTCTTTTTCAGTGGTGATAATCATGCGTTTACCTTCCGGAAGTTTCATGAAACGTTTCTTTATCAGTTCCATATCTCTTGCTGTAAAGTTATGGTGGTCACTGAAAGCCAGTGACTCAATGTGCTCATTGTATGGTGATAAATCTTGAATGAGTTTTGCTGGTGAGGCTATGCCTGTCACCAATAGGATATGCTTATCTTTTTCTATCTCTTTTAATGGAACTGCATTCCCTACTGTAAACAACGGATGCAGCTTGCCGTATGCTAATGTCGTGAAGTAGAGCTGCTGATAGGGGTAAAGTTCCATTTGCTTGCTCAAGACTCTCAAATCCATCGGGGTGATGTCCTTAGGGCATTTAGTGACAATGACAATATGTGCCCGGCTTTTTCCATTTTCAGGTTCGCGCATTCGTCCGGCAGGCAGCAAGGCGTCTTCGCAAATCAGTCGATGGTAATCTACTAATAAGATGTTCATTCCGGGTTTTACATATCGGTGCTGGAAAGCATCATCCAAAATAATCACTTCTGTTCCGGGGGCAATGTGACTATTGCATAACTGCTCTATGCCATGACAACGGTTTCGGTCTACTGCCATATAGATGTCCGGAAACTTCTGTTTCATTTGGAAAGGTTCGTCACCTATCATCTGTATGGACGTATCCGGCCCAGCAAGTACAAAACCTTTGGATTTGCGTTTGTAGCCGTGGCTCAGTACGGCCACTTTGTAATCTTTCTGCAATAATCTTATCAAGTATTCTGTATGGGGGGTCTTTCCGGTTCCGCCCACGGTGATGTTGCCTACCGAGATGATTGGGACATCAAACTTACGTTCTTTGTATATTCCCCAGTCAAACAATTTATTACGCAGCCATACGCCGGTCCCATAAAGCCATGAAACCGGATATAGCCACTTGTTTATCTTGATAAGATTACCTTCCATGCGCAAATTATTGGATATTAGGGTCAAACGGCATACGTGCCTGTATGCAGTTGGCGTTTTTTATGTTCTCCAGCGCCTTGAAGCTGTTATAATAGCTTCCCAAATATTCTTTGATTTCGCTGTTTACATAATGTTTTTTCTGATTGCCCAGCAAACTTGCGAAAATATTTTCTTTTTCGGGATAGCCGATAATACTGTAATTTTCTATGCCGGCTTGGGTGGCGGCGGCATTTAATGCCTTGTCTATACCTCCCAGTTCATCTACCAAACCGAGATCTTTGGCCATAGCACCGGTCCATACACGGCCTTCAGCTACTTTTTCAATAGCCTCTGTAGACATTTTTCTACCTTCGGCGCAACGGCTTACGAATAGCTTGTATCCTCGGTTGACATAATTCTGCATCAATTCTTGTTCTGATGCGTTTAATGGACGGGTAAGAATAGGACCTAGGCTGGCACCCAGATCTGCCATTTTATTAGTTTTCACTACATCAAAATTCAATCCTAAAGTTTCAGTAAACAGTTTCTCACCTGAATACATCATGCCGAATATGCCGATAGAACCAGTCAGCGTAGTCGGGTCAGCGAAAATGCGGTCTGCAGCGCAGGAAATGTAATAGCCTCCTGATGCAGCATAATCTCCCATAGAAACGATTACCGGTTTTTTCTCTTTCAGTCTTACTACTTCACGCCATATTTGATCTGAACCGTATGCGCTGCCACCCGGTGAGTTGACGCGTAATACAACAGCTTTTACATCATCGTTATCACGTAATTTGCGCAGGCCTTTACACATCTTTTGTACATCAATACAATCTTCTGTGGAACTGCCGGGAGCATCCAGAATCTCACCGTATGCATAATATACGGCTATTACATTTCCACTTTTGTCTTTGGGCACATTTTTCTTGACGTTTATCATATCTTCTATGAAAAGACTGTTCAGCTTGTCGTCTTCGTCACGACCGCTTAATTGTTTCAGATAGGAAATAACTTCATCTTTATACATCAAGGTGTCTGCTAGTCCGCATTGAACATATTCTTCTGCCTGACAAAAATCCATATATCGGTCTGCATAAGCATTCAGAGTATCTGTCGGGATGTGTCGTGAATCGGATACATCTGCCTGAATACGATTCCAGACAGATTCCAGACATTCGGTCATCTGTTCGCGGTTGGCCGGACTCATTTCTGTAGCGATAAACGGTTCCACGGCTGATTTGTAAGTACCCACTCTGAATACTTGTATTTCCAGTCCTAGTTTGGAAACCAGATTTTTGAAGAAAACAGGTTGCATGCCTGCTCCGTGCCATCCGATACTTCCTTGCGGATTGATAATTATTTTATCGGCCACGCTGGAAAGATAATACATCTTCTGTGCATATTGGTCTGCATAAGCAACGATGAATTTACCGCTTTCTTTGAAATCCAGTAATGCATTGCGTATTTCCTCTAAGGAAGCGTATGATGCTTCCAGATAAGAAGGTTGGATATAAATACCCTTGATTTTGTCATTGTCTTTTGCTTTCTTGATAGAAGCTAGAATGTCATCCAAACCGTATGCCTCAAATTCTTCCCCCAAAAGTTGTTGGAGTGGGTTTTCCTGTACGCGTTCGGATAGACTGCCTTTAAAGTCGAGTACGAAGATAGAGTTGTCTTTCACCACCGTTTCAGTATCCGATGATGCGACTATGCCAACCAGAGTGATAATCCCTAGTATAGTGAACACTACGCCTGCCAGAATGACGCCGATAACGCTGGCAAACGTAAATTTTAGAAAATCTTTCATTGAATGTGTTGTTTTTAATGTTAATAATTAGCTAACAAAAATAGGTTATTGCATTGAAAAAAGCAAAAAAAGTGAACATCTTTTGCTGCCTGTTTGTTCTTCATTTATAATAACCTATAAATACGTTGTATTATATGACAAAAAGTTTTAAAGAGGCTCTGAAAGCCCGTCGTACATTTTATCAGATCGAAAACAAATCGACATTGTCTGATAAAGAAATAAGAGATTTAATTCGTTTTGCTGTAGAATTTGTCCCCTCAGCTTTCAATTCTCAAACCACCCGTGTTGCGTTATTAACAGGTAAGGCGCATGAAAAGTTGTGGAACATTGTAAAAAATGTCTTGCGTGAGCGGGTTCCGGCTGAGGTATTTGGCAAGACCGAAGAAAAGATTGATGGCTGTTTTGCTTGTGGATATGGTACTATTCTATATTTTGAAGATATGGCTATCGTTCGCTCTTTGCAGGAAAGTTTCCCCACTTATAAAGATAATTTCCCTATCTGGGCAGAGCAGACCGATGCTATGCATCAGTTGGCAGTCTGGACCATGCTGGAAGATGCAGGAATGGGGGCGTCTTTGCAACATTATAATCCGCTGATTGATGATGAAGTACGTAAAGCTTGGAATTTGCCTGGTGATTGGAAATTGGTAGCGCAGATGCCATTCGGTGTGCCTGTTGCACAACCGGGCTCTAAGGAAGTGATGTCATTGGATGAGCGTGTTTTTGAATTTACTGATTAAAATTCATGTCTCATCTTTTGGCTTATTAGGGGAAAATAATCATCTTTGTGTGCAATAAAATAAAGATGTGCTATGAAAAAATTATTATCCCTTCCCCCTAATCTGGTGGAATGTTTTCATGATATAGAGAAAGCAGACCGGACAGAGTGGTTTTGTACTTCCGATCCTATAGGCAGTAAGCTGGGATCAGGTGGGGGGACTGCATGGCTGTTGGAGGCTTGTCATCAGAAAGTGACTCCTGACAGCGATTTTCTTACTTGGTTGGGAAAAGAAAAACGTATTTTACTTCATGCAGGCGGGCAGAGTCGTCGTTTGCCCGGATATGCGCCATCCGGCAAAATTCTTACCCCCATTCCTGTATTCCGGTGGGCCAGAGGACAACGGCTGTCACAAAATCTGCTTTCCCTCCAGCTCCCTTTATATGAACAAATCATGGAGAAAGCTCCGTCTTCTCTTCATACATTGATTGCAAGTGGGGATGTTTATATCCGTGCGGGCCAACCGCTTCAGACTATTCCTGATGCGGATGTGGTGTGTTACGGTTTATGGGTAGATCCTAATCTGGCAAAGAACCATGGTGTTTTTGTTTCTTCACGAGTCACTCCCGATAAGCTTGATTTCATGCTTCAAAAACCTTCGGTGGAGGAATTGGGGAAATTAATGCAAACCCATCTTTTTCTGATGGATATCGGAATTTGGCTGTTAAGTGACCGTGCGGTTAGTCTGTTGGTAAAACGATCTTATAAGGAAGGAAAACTCTCTTATTATGACATGTATTCTGATTTCGGACTTACATTGGGAGAGCATCCGCGTATGATGGACGATGAGCTTAACAAGCTGAGTGTGGCTATTCTGCCGTTGCCTGGAGGGGAGTTTTATCATTACGGAACCAGTCGTGAACTTATTTCTTCTACATTGGCTGTACAAAATCTGGTAAACGACCAGCGGGAGATTATGCACAAGAAGGTAAAACCGCATCCGGCCATGTTTGTTCAGAATGCTGAGGTAGGTTATCAACTTACCTCACAAAATTCGGAAATATGGATAGAGAACAGTTGTGTAGGAGCAGGATGGAATATCCATCACCAGACTATCATAACAGGTGTTCCCGTTAATAATTGGAACTTGGAGGTTCCGTCTGGTGTGTGTATTGATGTGGTTCCTTTTGGAGAATCGGGCTATGTAGCGCGTCCATACGGCTTCAATGATACTTTCAAGGGATCTTTGGCCAAGGAAGAAACATATTATCAAGGAATGTCTGTAGGTGAGTGGTGTGCTGTGCGCGGCATTTCGGTGGAAGAAATAGAAAACGGTCACGACTTGCAGGCCGCGCGTTTGTTTCCGGTTTGCTCATCTGTAGAGGAATTGGGAGCAGTTATGCGCTGGATGGTTTCTGAACCGGTATTACAGCAAGGAAAAGAAATATGGCAACGCTGTCGTAAATTGTCTGCTGATGATATATCCGCTTATTCTAATCTTTACCGTCTGGCAGAACAGCGTGAAGCTTTCCGGATAAAGAATTGGCCGGCATTGGCGCATAATTATGAACGAAGTGTCTTTTATCAGCTCAATTTGGAGAATGCTGCCGGAGAATTTGCCCGGTATGACCTGTCGTTGCCTGAGCCTTTATCAGAATCGGCTCCGTTGATGACACGTATCAGTGACAATATGTTCCGTGCCCGGGTGCAGCAGCTTAAGGGGCTGGCTTATCGGGAATATGAAAATGAGGCTTTTCGTTTGATGCGCGACGGACTTACTGCTTCGGCTTTAGCCAAGAGGCAGCAACCGCATTTGTCAGTGTACTCTGATCAGATTGTCTGGGGGCGCAGTCCGGTCCGTATTGATCTGGCCGGCGGGTGGACGGATACTCCACCTTATTGCTTGAATGAAGGGGGGAATGTGGTGAATATTGCTATTGAGTTGAACGGGCAGCCTCCTTTACAAGTTTACGTGAAACCTTGTCGGGAATATAAAATAATCCTTCGTTCTATAGACTTAGGCGCTATGGAAGTGGTTACAACTTATGGGGAGGTAAGAGGTTTCATGCAAGTGGGCTCCCCATTCTCTATACCTAAAGCGGCATTGGTGCTGGCAGGTTTCCAGCCGGGCTTTTCCACCGAATCGTATGTTTCACTGGAAGAGCAGTTGAAGGCGTTTGGTTCCGGAATGGAAATTACTCTGCTTTCTGCGATTCCTGCGGGCTCCGGTCTGGGTACAAGTTCTATTCTTGCATCGACTGTGCTGGGGGCAATCTCTGATTTTTGCGGGCTGAACTGGGATAAGAACGAGATATGTAACCGTACGCTTATTCTGGAACAGTTGCTGACTACCGGCGGGGGGTGGCAAGATCAATACGGAGGTGTGCTTCGTGGTGTGAAATTATTGCAGACCCATGCAGGTATGGATCAGAGTCCATTAGTGCGCTGGTTGCCCGATTATTTGTTTACAGGTGGCGAATATCAGAAGTGCCATTTGCTTTATTACACGGGAATTACCCGTACAGCCAAAGGAATTTTAGCTGAAATCGTGCGTAGCATGTTCCTCAACTCCACAGAGCATTTGTCTATACTTGGCGGTATGAAGGGGCATGCTCTTGACTTGTACGAAGCCATTCAGCGTGGGAATTTCGATGAAATGGGGCGTTTGGTTGGTAAAAGCTGGAAGCTGAACCAAGCGTTGGATCCCGGCACTAATCCCGAGGCAGTTGAGGCTATCATTCGCCGGATTGATGATTATTGCCTGGGATATAAATTGCCAGGTGCGGGGGGAGGAGGCTATCTTTATATGGTGGCTAAAGATCCTGAGGCTGCTATACGTATTCGAAGTATTCTTGCTCAGAACCCACCCAACAGTTGTGCCCGTTTCGTTGATATGGCTTTGTCCGACAAAGGCTTGCAAATTAGCCGAAGCTAGTTATAACTGAATAGAGTTGGGAAACCAGCCGGGTGATATTTTCTTTAGCAAACTCCGGTTCCATTGCCTTCTCCAGGGTGATGGGGTCGGGGGCTATAGAGAATATACCTTTGAATCCCGCTTTGTTTAATTCCGGCAGGTTTTCTATACTGCCTGCCAGTACAATAACGGGGATATGTTCTTTTTGTGCTTCCTTTAGTATCCTGTATGGAACTTTTCCCATAGCTGTCTGTCGGTCTGCTTTTCCCTCGCCCGTAATAATGAGGTCTGCTCCTTTTATTTTCTCGGAGAAGTCGATGGCTTTCAATAATAATTCTGTTCCCGGTTTTAGCTCTGCGTTAAAAAAAGCCAGCAGTCCGCCACCCATGCCTCTGGCTGCACCTGCACCGGGGTAGTTCGTGATATCTTTTCCTGTCGTTTTCTTTATAACTTCGGCTAATGATTGCATGCCTTCATCCAGCCTTTGCACCATTTTAGGATCGGTTCCTTTTTGTTGTGCAAAGATATATGCCACTCCGTCAGGACCGTAGAAAGGGTTGGTTACATCACATGCTACCACGAAGTGTGTTTCTTTTAGTGCGGGGTGAATACCGGATGTGTCTATGCTGCTTTTTTCTTCCTAAAGTTTTTCAAGAGTGGTAGCATTGGCATCTGTTTTTGCTAACTCAGT
>OGFP01000198.1_pt1 | contig 33471 bp, 29 predicted proteins | sample 1570971 | NCBI WGS metagenome assembly OGFP01 (sample SAMEA2582033, study PRJEB24529) | metagenome | biome: Human gut stool | place: China | collected 2011 | reverse complement strand
AGGTGACCTTGCCCTGAATATCGAGCTCTTAGAGTTTTGAGACTCTCACTAATACGATGCGTCGCTTCGTCAAAAACAATCAACTGACCACTACGATTGATAAAATAGGGCGAACTTTCCATCAAAGCTACTAAAGCATGATCCACATCTTCATCGTCAAGACTTGAAAAATCAAAGGAAATATCTAATAAATTCCCCTGACGCTCTACCTGAACCTGTGGACTCTGTTCAACCCGTAAGTCACGCAACTCCTGCCCAATCAGAACCGTCCCTGTATTTTCAAATTCTGCTAGAGTATTCGTAAAGAAATCATAGAGCTCTTGACTGCTAATTAATCGTTTAGATGACTGAAAATCAGGGGTGAATTCATGCTTAGCCATCAAACGGAAAACAGCCTGCTCATGACGATAGTTACTCGTAAATCCTAAATGACTCAACTCTTGTCGATTATGGACTAGGAAACCATCAAAATCAAAGGCTAATGTAAGTATAACCTCACTGTCACCTTTCAGGTCAAAGTGAAATCTCGGTGTGAAATCCTTGATATTAAAGGCTTTAGGAGCTTTAACTGGTCCCATAGTCCTAAAATCAAAAAGACTAGCAGCCAAGATAGCTTGTTCATCAAGATTAAAGCTGACATGCTTATTCAAATCGCTTCCGATTGGAAGAGAGCGTAAACCAACCAAAAGTTTTTGTTGTTTTCGATTCAAGCGATAAAAAACACCTTGATAAAAGAGAATACGATTATTAAAAAAGGCCTGACTATTCTTCTCAGCAACAGTCAATCCAATCATCTTAGGCTCAACAGAAATATCAAACGAGAAGAGATGGGCATCAGCAGTCAAATCCTCAACCAAAAGTCGGTGATATTCGGTTCCTTCCCATTCAAACCTAAATCCATCCAAATCTTGCATCCGTCTCAAACCTTCCTCAAAAAAACCGTAGGGGAGACAAAGATGACGTGCATTATTTGGTAAAATAAAGTCTAAATTAGTCTTGGCTTCATCTGGAATCATCTGTCCTAAGAAGTCTAAAAATGCCTGTGAAGCCTGGTCAAATTGAATAAGTGATAGGGGTTCATAGTAGTTCTTACCTATCTGATAATAACCTTCAGCCTCTACAAGTTTGAGGAAGGCAGGAATATCTCGAATAACATAAGAACGTTCATCTGGTAAGCGACGTAAACGTATACTCCACCAAATCTCTGAACCAAAGGTAGATTCCTCTCCCTCTACCATCAAGCTATATCTAACAGTATCATCCTCATTTAGGGAAAGGCCTTCTAAAAATAAACCACCAAAAGAGTGTCCTCGCTCTTGGCCCTGAGAGGACTCTTGTTCCTCTTCCAATTCTGCCAAGAGACGCTGGCCTTCTTTGTCGTTTTTTAGATAATACTCAATCGCTGCCAAATGGGGACAATAGCCTTTTTGAGCGAAATAATCACAGTCACACGTGATTTCAGAATCATTGAGTGCATAAATTAAATGATGTTGGTCAACTGTTGTATCCAACTGAGTTTCTGAGACCTGATGAATGGTAATGAGATCCTTCTCAAAAAGTTCAATACCCTCATTACGGACTCTACCCGGCATCAATTTTGCCATAGTATTCACCCCTATCTTATCCCTCTATTATAGCACAAAATCCTTATAAACTAGGCCTTCACCAAGATAAAACAAAAAACACTCCCGAAGGAGTGTCGCAGATTATTATTCGTAATCAAGTTTATCTGAGTGACCTGAACCATTACCAACATAGTAACCTGTCTTACAGTTAATACTGAAGAGGTAGGTTCCATCTGGAAGGTACAAGTTGTAGTAACCATTACCATTGATGATGTTGACTGGCTCAAGGATGAAGTTATCTCCTGAGAAGTAACCACGTGAGTGTGATGTTTCGATAATCTTATCAAGAACACCATCAGCCCATGTCCAAGCTGGATTACTTGTATCTGCTACTACGTTTGCATTATAAGGCACACGTGAGCGATCACGTTGAAGGATTGATGGGTTATAATTTGTGATTCCGCGTGTTACAACTGTTGAAGCTGCAGCTGAGCCACCAGTAGTTCCTCCAGTCGCACCAGTTGAACCTGCTGAACCTGCTGAGTTAGCTGCTCCATTTTGCGCTCCAGAAGTATTTGATGCGGACGCACCACCGCCATTAGAAGCTGCTCCAGATGCGTTATCACCTGAAGGTGCAGCATGACTAGCAGTATTAACACTTTCAGAAGCTGTCGCTGCAGACGTTGCACTCGCAGCCTTAGCTTTTTCTTCAAGTTGAGTCTTACCACCCTTAATAGCTTCTTGAATAGTGCTATCGAGACTCGCGTTCCCAGTTGTTGTTACACTTTCTGGAAGATTATTAAAGTTGGCATCTGATTTAACAGCGATAGAGGCATTATAGCTACCATCTACAAGAGCATCTGACTCAAACTGACTGTTAATCTTTTGTACAGCTTCAATTTGTTTCTTCAAGTTATCATATTTTTTCTTAGCTGCATCATAATACTTGGTTTTCTCCAATTTCTTGAGCAGTTTTTCCAAATCTGATAACTTACCAAATTGATCATTAGCGAGTTTTGTTTGCTCGTCATCTGTGAAGAAATTCTTATACATTTCTTCAAAGGCCTTATTATCAGCAGCTGACGTATCCTTGCTTGATGATGATGTCACTGCTGAAGAAGCTGTGCTTGTTGTTTTCGCCGATTGGCTATGTGTTCCTTTATAAAGAGCATAGCTACCACCGATAATAGCTAAAGCAAGAACTGCTAGAGCACCGATAACAACACCTTTACGACGGTAAACTGGAATGTCACCATCAAAGGCACTCTTATGCGATGGTGAAATAGACTCTGAAGAGATTCTGTCTTCTGCAGATGGGCGATTAACTGCCATAGACACTTTTGGTGTTGTCTTTTCTTCATCAGCTTTTGCTCCAGTTACCCCTGCCACTGTTGATGCAATAGCTGCCAAATCAATAGTGTCTGAAATAGCAGCATCATCCAACAAAGGTTTTGAAGCTTGTGGCTCAGTATCGTCAATATTGGCAACAGCAGGATTTTGTGGTTCTGGATCATCAATGTTAGCAATCAAAGGATTGTTATCATCAATATTATCTACCAATGCATCGTTATAGGCTGGCTGATTAGTTGAAGTAGATGAATCAGCGAGTGCATCACCAAGGTCAAATTTTTCTGTTTCTGACGTGATGAAACGATCAGCATTTGTTGACGTAATGATAACTTCAGAACTTTGACTTTCTGGTTCTGCAATAACCTCAGGTTCAACAGGAGCATTCGGCAACTGCTTGTCAATATGAGATTGAGTTTCATCAGCTTTGTTATCTGTAGCACCAAAACCAAATGTGACCGGTGTTACTTCTTCAGTAGCTGTTGTTGAGTTGATTGACTCATTAGCCACTGATTGACCAATCAAACCTGAATCCGCAAACTCCTGACGTTGCTTTTGAATAAAAGCATCCAAAGGTGATGTGTCGCCGTCAGCTTCAATTTTCTTTGAAAATTTTTGTGAGGCAACTTCTTCGCGGTGTTGCTTGATATACTTATCCAAAATGCTATCTGTTTCTGTTACACCAGCATTAATCTCGGCTTCTTTTCGGACAGCCTCACCGACCGTCATTTCCTTGGCATCTTGGAAATCTAGCTCTTGGCTACCTTCATAGCCATTTTGTGTTTTATCTTCTGACACGTTTAATTTACCTTTCTAGCCTCAGAACGGCGAACACGCTCTCCAAAATATTGATATAAATCAACACGGAGGGTCCCGTTATAAAGCTTACGTTTTTTATCGGCTTTCATACCGTATTTGCTTTCAAATTGTTCATCGCTGGTCAAGATAAACTTGCTCCAAGTTTTAAGTGGCGCAAAAGTTTGACCCATTTCATTATACAAGATATCCACAGCCTTGTCATCCAACAAACGCTCACCATAAGGAGGGTTTGAAATAATGACACCATTGATTTTATCTGTTTTCAGGTCCTGTAAACGCATTTGTTTCAATTTAATAACATCTTCAAGACCTGCCTCACGAGCATTGGCTTTTGCGATTTCAACCATACGGCCATCAATATCACAACCCATAATATCTAATTCAATATCGTAGTTTGCCTTGCTATCTGCTTCATCACGTACCGACTGTACTAAATCCTTATCCACCCAATTCCATGCTTCAAAGGCAAAATCACGATTAAATCCTGGTGCAATGTTCATACCAATCATTGCAGCCTCAATACAGAAGGTCCCTGAGCCACAAGTCGGGTCAATCAATGGTTTATCCGGATACCAATTACTAAGTTCAAGGATAGCAGCCGCCATATTTTCCTTAATCGGTGCTCCACCTTTATCAGTACGGTAGCCACGCTTAAAGAGACTAGCACCTGTGGTATCAATCAAAACCGTAGCCTTATCCTTCAAAATAGAGACTTCAATCTTAAATTCCGCTCCTGTTTCTTGGAGAGGCACTCCTTCTGGACGGTGGAAATACTTCTGCAATTTCTTAACGACAGCTTTTTTTGAAATTGCCTGAACAGATGGCTCATTATGAAGCTTTGATTTAACACATTTAGCCTTAGAAATTGGGAACTTTGCACCTAGTGGAAGATAATTTTCCCAGTCTAAAGCAAAAACTCCCTGAAAGAGTTCCTCAAAGGTACGTGCTGGAAATTCACCCACTACAATCTTGATACGATCTGCTGCTCTCAACCAAAGGTTGGTTTCAGCAATTGCACGAACACCACCTTGGAAACGCACCTTACCATTTTCAACCTGCGTGTCATAACCTAACTCACGCAATTCACGTCCAACCACAGCCTCAAGACCTGCTGCTGCAGTTGCTACTAATGTAAATGTTTCTTTCATTGTCATCCTTTTATCTCATTGTTACGCGTACAAACTTTCTTAACCGATAGCTTATTTCCCACTCTTTTCTTTAAATATAAAAGAGAGAATTCTTGCTAAAAGAAGGCTGAGACATGTGTCCCAGCCTCACCTATATGCAATTTTCTATAAGCCATGTTTTGTTCCAGAAGTGACTAGGTACCACTTCCTTCGATAATCATCTGTCTACTGTTTCCAGTCAGAATGCTATGTTCGTTTCCACGCATTCCGTGCCCCGACCAAAGTTTGGGTTGCTAGCTTGAGGGGTTTACCGCGTTCCACTTTTTAGGTTTCCCTAAAAACTACGTCACTGTGGCACTTTCAGAGCTACTAAAACCTATCCGAAGACTTAGCCAGTTCACTCGCCGTAACTTGAAAATCAAGTCCCTAGGCTTATTAATTCACCTAGCACAAACACTACTGGCATCACAGCCAGTGCTAGCATGGACTTTCCTCATGGAAGACTAGCAACCATGCGATTATCCAAAAATTGCACAAACCAGTTTTATTCGACGATTTGTTTTCCAAAGACCTCTTTCTCCAAACGACTGATACGTTTTAAGATATCATAGTTTGAAGCCGAAGCAACATTGGCATTCGCACGTGATGGCTCACTTGTCGCACTCGCGTATGCTGGGCGACTAGCAGGAGCTGATGAAGTCTTAGCTTTCAGTTTTGCATTTTCTTCTTGCAATTCCTTAACTAGAGCAATATAGACACCGTAATCTTTGATTACATCGTCTAGAAACTCATCAACTTCTTTTTTATCGTATCCACGCATGCTTGTTTTAAATTCTTGTTCGTAGATTTTCTTGGGCGTTAAATTAATCTTAGCCATTTTTATTCTCCAATACTTGTCTTATCTAACTTACTAATACTTTACTGTCTAATATTTTTATGATACAGAAAAAATGATAAAAATGCAAGTTTAAAAATCAATTATATCCTATTCCGACATGACTTCATTGAGGTCATCAAAAGTCAGTCTAGATACGGGATAACCCCTTGCTTCTAACATCATACCGTAAAAATATTTCAGATTTGTTTCATTTTCAGGTTCATAAAATAAATAAGCCTGATCTGTATTGTCAATGAGAAACTGATTAAATTGTTTAAACTGTGCTGGAGATTGGTAAGTAGGGAAGCTGTACTTGACAAAATCAACCTGCTTAAAGGCCGCTAGTTTTGTTTGATTCGCTTCATTCCAATTCTGACCGTGCGTTTCAAAAGGGAAGAGTGTCGCTAACTTCAAAGGATAGTCTTTTTGAAGTTCTTTGGCTACTTCTAGTGCCCAAAATTCAAAACCGAGGTTCCCAGTAAAAACCATCCAATCCACACCATCATCCAAGAAACGCTTCAAATCACGTTTGATTGCTTTCTTGATAATGGTTACTTTAGGATCCTTGTCTTTAAAAATACCGAGTTCAAAGCTCTTATAGCCAGTTACCAGTAGTGATGTCATTTGTTGTTTTCCTCATTCATTTTATGGTATAATAAAATAGTCTTTATGCATATCTTATAAAGAAGAAGGGAAAGAAATGGTAAACTATCCCCATCAGATATCTCGTAAGATAGCACAAGTACGTCCTAAAAAATCAAATATAGTTGACTTTGCCAATCGGGGGATGAGCTTTGAATCTGCTATTAACGCGACTAATGATTACTATTTGTCGCACGGTTTAGCCGTTATTCATAAAAAACCTACCCCTGTTCAAATTGTCAAAGTCGATTATCCCAAACGCTCACGGGCGAAGATTGTAGAAGCTTACTTTAGACAAGCTTCTACTACCGACTACTCCGGCGTTTACAAAGGATACTACATTGATTTTGAAGCCAAAGAGACACGACAAAAGACATCCATGCCTATGAAAAACTTTCATGCGCATCAAATTGAGCACATGTCTCAGGTCATCAGTCAAGATGGGATCTGCTTCGTGCTACTTCACTTCTCGACGCTTAAGGAAACCTACCTTCTGCCTGCCAAAGACTTAATCGCTTTTTATCAGATTGATAAAGGGACGAAATCAATGCCTCTTGATTATATCAAAAAAAGAGGCTATGCAATTGCAGAAGCTGCTTATCCTCAAGTTCCTTACTTAGAAATCATTGAAAAATTATTAGGTGGTAACACATAATGGCTAAATTTAATTTCAGCAACTTTAAAGAATCACTTAACGGTTTGACTAAACGTGCTAAAAACATCAAGGTCAAGCGTTCAGATTCTTCTCGCTATAGCAAAGGAAAACGCTCTGCCGCTTCAGACCAAAGTTTGGGCTGGCGTATTGCAAAATACGGATTTATTGGACTGCTCACTTTCTTTGTAGTCTGTGTCATTGCTGGTGGTAGCCTCTTTGCCTACTATGTTAGCAGTGTTCCTAAACTTACCGAGAACAAACTGCAATCAACAAACTCAAGTAAGATTTACGACGCTAATGGTAGTCTTATTGCCGACTTGGGAGCTGAGAAACGTGAGAGTGCATCAACAGATGAAATTCCAACAACTCTAGTTAATGCCATCACCTCTATCGAGGATAAACGTTTCTTCACTCACCGTGGGATTGACGTCTACCGTATCATGGGGGCAGCTGTTAACAACCTTCGTCGTAGCAGCACCCAAGGGGGGTCTACGCTCGACCAACAGTTGATTAAGTTGGCTTACTTCTCAACTAACACTTCTGACCAAACCCTTAAACGTAAGTCACAAGAAATCTGGTTGTCACTCCAAATGGAGCGTCAATTCACTAAACAACAGATCTTGACCTTCTATATTAATAAGGTTTATATGGGTAATGGTTACTACGGTATGAAGACTGCAGCTAAATCTTACTTTGGTAAGGACTTGAGCGACCTCTCTGTTGCCCAAGCAGCTCTTCTTGCTGGTATTCCACAAGCACCAACACAATATGACCCTTATGCTAATCCAGATGCTGCCAAAGAACGTCGTAACACTGTTCTTGACGAAATGTATGAAGACAAGAATATTTCTAAAGAAGAGTACGAGCAAGCTAAAGCAACTGATGTATCAGATGGCCTTCTTCCACTTACGAAGAAAGCTAGCTATGAGCCATACTTAGATAACTACATCAAACAAGTTATTGAACAGGTATCTACCGATGCCAACGCTGATATTTACTCAGCAGGTCTCGACGTCTACACTAACCTTAATCCAGATATTCAAAAATATATCTGGAACGTCTATAATACTAATGACTACGTATACTATCCAAACGATAGCCTCCAAGTTGCTTCTACTATTATTGATGTTACTAATGGTCGTGTCGTTGCCCAATTGGGTTCACGTCACCAAGACGAAAACATTGCACTTGGTACCAACCAAGCTGTTCAAACAGACCGTGACTGGGGTTCTACAATGAAACCAATCACTGACTATGCTCCTGCTATTGAAAAAGGTGTTTATACAAACACTGGTACGACTGTTTACGATAATCCTTACAATTTCCCAGGTTCTTCAACACCAGTTTACAACTGGGACCGTAAGTATTACGGAAGCATTTCATTGACTTATGCACTTCAACAATCACGTAACGTTACAGCCGTTAAAGCTCTCCAAGCTGCTGGTTTGGAATATGCTCAATCCTTCTTGAAGGATTTGGGTATCGAGTATCCAGAAATGTACTACTCAAATGCCATCTCATCTTCAACATCATCATCAGATTCTAAGTATGGTGCATCAAGTGAGAAGATGGCCGCAGCTTATGCAGCCTTTGCAAATGGTGGTACTTACTATAAACCATCTTACATTAAATCAATCAAATTTGAAGATGGTTCAACTAAATCATTTGATTCTAAAGGTGTCGAAGCCATGTCACCACAAACAGCCTACATGATGTCAAGTATGTTGAAACAAGTATTGACAGGTGGTACAGCAACTGAAGCTTATGTTCCTGGTACAATCAATGCTGGTAAAACTGGTACATCTAACTACGGTGACGATGAGTACTATAAAGTACAAAAAGAAAGTGGTGTCTATGCTGACCTTATGGTTCCGGATGAAACTTTCGTTGGTTACAATACTAAGTATGCAATGGCGATTTGGACAGGTTACAAAAACCGTAAAACACCACTTTATGGTTCAGACCTTGATATCGCTAAACAAATCTACGGTGTAACAAGTAGCTACCTTAACCAGATGTATGGTGCGGGTTCTGAAGATTTCGATATGCCTAGCGGTGTTTATAATAATGGTAGCTATGTCTTCCTTACTGGTTCTTCAACATCAAATGTTTACACAGGATCACTTGGAACATCTAGCTCGTCATCAAGCTTAGACTCGAGCCAAAGCAGTGACTCATCAAGTTCACAAGATAGTCAACAGTATGGACCTGATGCTTCAACAAATCCATCGACATCGGCCTCTAACGGCTCTGAGCATTCGAATTCAAACACTGCTACAGCAGAAGAATAAGAAATAAGAAGGGTTATCCGATTGGATAACTCTTTTTTTACCGATAAATTTTAAAGAAACTATAAAAAACACTGGAAAATTTCCAGTGTTTTCATGTATTGTCTTATTTTGAAGCAAGGGCTCCCATTGGGTCCCAAGGAGCAAGTACTTGTGGCTCTGCTTCATAGGCTGCTAATTCTTCAGCTGTAAGGAAGTCTTTGCGGACAACGATTTGATAAGTGTATTCATCCATCCAGGCATCAGAAGCGACAAAGTAACCTTTTTGTCCAACCTTGTCTCCCCAAGAGTTTTCAACCTTCCATTTAACAGGTTTGCCATCGGCATCCAAATCAACCCCAGTCAATACCATGGCATGAGTCATGAGAGATTCACTGTAGTCCAAACGTCCTGCCTTATCTTGAGTCAAGTTAATATCCATGCTAGCTGTAAAGTCATAAACATTTGTTGCAAGAATACCTTTTTGACGGTCTGAAACTTGACCAACATCTGAACCAAACCAAACAGTTTCTCCAGACTTCATCTGTGTAATAGCAAGCTCTTTGAAACGGTCCATTGGGAGGTTAAGATAACGAACACTTGGCGCTCCTACAACATTTCCCAACATCTCAACAGTGTACGATTTCCCATAAGGTTTATCAGCTGTTGGAGCGTTGATAACTGACACATAGTCACTGAGTTTGAGACCCACATATTTTTCAAAGAATGCTTGTGGTGTGATATTTTTCTCAGATTGATAGTTATCATCCTTATCTCGGTAGGCAAAATCAAACTGACGTGGTGGTAAACCAAGAGTCATGGCAAGATAATTGAAAATTTCTTGAAGAAGCTCTTCCTTCTTTGCTTGAACAGTAGCCTGATCAGCACCACTGGCAATTAGGTCACGTAAGATTTGAGCATCTTGACGAAGGAGCTTATTGAGGTATTGATTAAGCTCACGACTATTGCTTGAAGCTACAGATTCTGGATAAACTGATTTTGGTACAACACCGTATTTTTCAAAAAGTGATACGACCATATCCCATTGTCCACCATCTTGTTGAGGGGTATCCAAAAGGAATTTAACCTTACGACTGCCAATCTCTTGATCTGCTGTGGCAATAATTTGTTCCAAGAACCAGTTCGATTTTTCATACTTGTCCCAGAAGAAAGTGTGAGCTTGAGAAAGTTCGAAACTTTCCAATTTAAATTCTGAGATTAATTTGTGACGGAAAGTATTTAGTGCCGCAAACATCCAGCAACGTCCTGAAGCTTTCTGGTTAGACACCTCATCTTTAGTCAAATCGATTGAGAAAACATGGTCGTTTTCAACTTCTGATTGACGTGTTTCGATGGATTTGAGCAAGCCATTATGAGTTACAGCATTCTCAATAGCACTGTACTTGGCATTGGCCTCATATTCTGCAAATAGTTTATCTGTGAAATCTGTTGATAATGAAGTCATAAGATTCCTCCTTTTAAGCCTTATTCTTTTCTATTTTATCACTAATTTCTGAAAATTCAATTTAAAAATACCCCTAGGTTAAACCTAGGGGTACGACAATCTTATTCAACTTTATCAAACTGCGTTTCAGGTGCTGGTTTCGTTGGTTGACAAGACATGATAAGGAGGACAATGCTTCCAATCAATGAGAAGATAGCCAAGATTGGTACAAGCCCTATATAACTTAGAAGTACCCAAGCCGGATGAAAGCCTGCATCTCTTAAACGACGGATTTGTAGAGACAATTGAGGGATAAGTTCAATTAAGCTAAAAAGCATTAGTGGCCAAGCATAGGTAATAATTATTTTTTGCAGTTCAGTCTGATTATTCAACAGAGCTGGATCACTAAGGTCAACATTACTGAAGAAAGGAATAAGAACACAAAAAACAGTAAGAATAGTAATAATAATGACGTTAACCAAGTAAGCCCACCAGTAGTCTGGACGAGTCGAACGTCCGCTAAAGTCAAAGGCACGTTTCCAAAAATCAATATAAGCTTTGATCATAATTCATTTCTCCTCTTATTTCCAAAACTCATCAAAAATAGTGATTGGCAAGTGACGTTTATGTTGACCTTTACGCCACCAATTCTCAATAGTTTCCTGGGCTTTGGCTGATACTTCCTTGCCTTCAAGGTAATCATCAATTTCACGGTAGGTCACACCAAGTGCCACTTCATCAGCGATTCCTGGTTTGTCCTCTTCCAAGTCAGCTGTTGGCACTTTTTCATAGAGAGCCTTGTCTGCACCAAGTTCTGCAAGAAGGGCTGCACCTTGACGCTTGTTTAGACGAAAGAGCGGCAAAATATCCGCACCACCATCGCCAAATTTTGTGAAGAAGCCAGTAAGGTTTTCAGCGGCGTGGTCTGTCCCGATAACTGCCCCACTATTTTCTCCCGCAACCGCGTATTGGGTAATCATACGTTGACGGGCCTTGATATTCCCCTTGTTAAAGTCAGAAACAGTGACGCCTGCCTTGGCAAGTTCCGCAACCTGACCATCAACAGCTTCTTTGATGTTAACCACAAGACTCACATCTGGCTTGATAAAAGCAAGAGCACGTTGGGCATCATCTTCATCTGCTTGGACACCATACGGTAAACGAATGGCAATAAACTGATAGTCTTTTCCTGTCTCTGCACGGAGCTCTTCAACCGCAAGTTGTGCTAGACGGCCAGCCAATGTAGAATCCTGACCTCCTGAAATTCCCAAAATATAGGTTTTTAGGAAAGGATGTTTTAGCATGTAGGCCTTCAAAAAATCAACAGATTTTCGAATCTCTTCTTTTGGATCAATGCTAGGTTTAACGCCTAGTTGAGCAATAATAGTTTCTTGCAAAGTCATAATTTCTCCTTTTACTCTGACAAGTCATGGGCTTTCTTACGGACATTATCAATCAAGGTCATCTTGTTATCCCAGACATCTTTAGCCAAATCAACTGGATAATCTTGAGGGTTAAGCACGCGCTTATACTCATTCCAAAGTTCGTCCAATTCCTTAGTCGCATAAGCCTTGATTTCATCAAGACTTGGTAAGTCATAGATTAGTTGCCCCTTGTCGTAGATTGGGACCAAGAGTGGTACCGCATCAAAATCACGGACAGTTTTATTGATGTAGGTGTAGGTCGGGTGGAACATATTAATTTCTTCTAGAGCATTAACATCCGTGTCCGCAAAGGTGATATAGTCACCTTCTGATTTGCCCTTAGCACGACTCGTAATACGCCAAACTTGCTTCTTACCTGGTGTCGAAACCTTCTCAGCATTATTGGACAACTTGATAGTATCATGCATGGCTCCTTGATCATCTTCCATTGAGACAATCTTGTAGACAGCACCCAAGGCTGGTTGATCATAGGCAGTGATAAGCTTAGTACCCACTCCCCAGACATCAATCTTGGCCTTTTGCATCTTCAAGTTGAGGATGGTATTTTCATCAAGGTCATTTGAAGCATAAATTTTGGCATCAGGGAAACCGGCAGCATCCAACTGCTTACGGACTTGCTTCGATAGATAAGCCAAGTCACCTGAATCAAGACGAACACCCAAGAAATTGATTTTATCACCTAGCTCTTTAGCGACACGAATAGCATTCGGAACACCAATCTTAAGGGTATCATAGGTATCTACAAGGAATACACAGTCCTTGTGAGTAGATGCATAGGCTTTAAAGGCATCATAATCGTTGCCATAGGCTTGAACAAGGGCATGGGCATGGGTACCAGAAACTGGGATTCCAAAAATCTTGCCAGCACGTACATTTGACGTTGCATCAGCACCACCAATTACGGCTGCACGCGTCCCCCAGATTGCTGCATCCATCTCTTGTGCACGACGTGTCCCAAACTCCAACAAAGGAGCATCTTCAATGACAGAGCGAATGCGAGCTGCCTTGGTAGCAATAAGAATCTGGTAATTGAGGATATTTAGCAAGGCAGTCTCTACTAACTGACACTGGGCTAAGGGACCTTCCACTTGGAAAATCGGTTCATTAGCAAATACCAAATCACCCTCAAGGGCTGAATTGATAGTCAACTCGAGTTTTAGGTTGGCTAGATAGTCTAGAAAATCCTCAGGATAACCTAACTCTTTTAGATAAGCAATATCAGTTTCTGAAAAAGTCAGATTTTCAAGATAGTTGACAATACGCTCCAAACCTGCGAACACAGCAAAGCCATTTTTAAACGGAAGTTGACGGAAATAAACTTCGAAAACGGCCTTTTTATTGTGAATACCTTGGTTGAAGTAGACTTGCATCATATTGATTTGATACAAGTCAGTGTGCAAGGTTAAACTGTCATCTTTATACATGGAATTCCTCCAATCGAATAGGTACTTCTTTTTTGTTACTAATAGCTTGTATATGCTGACTATTATAGCATTTTTGGGCAATTGTCTCCACTTTTCAGAAAGTTAATTATTGTTTGGATTTTCCGATTATTCTAATGGTGATTTTGACAAAAAAGAGCAGCCTGAGGAGACTACTCTTCATTTCTATTCATATCTTAGGGACTCGACAGGGTCCATTTTACTGATTTTACGGGCTGGAAGGTAGGCTGATACATAGCCCATCAAGAGCGAGAAGCCAAACATGATGAGAATTGATGTCAGATTTAGATCAAACACCTTGCTGACACTTGGGTAGAGATGTGAAACAATCATGTTGGCCAAGCTTCCAATCCCCTGTGATACAAGTAGGGCAAGAGCCAGTGAGATACCCGTAATCCAGAGTGCCTCATAAACAAAGATAGCTTTCACGTCACGATTAAGGTAACCGACAGCCTTCATGACACCAATCTCTTTTGAGCGTTGCATGATATTAATATAAATGATAATTCCAATCATGACAGCTGAAACTAGGATAGCTTGTGACGAAAGGATAATCAAGAGTGCTTGGATAACACGGATGAATTTAATAATGACATCGAGGATGGCCTGCTGTGAAAGAACTAGGTACTTCTTGTTTTTCTGTAACTTTTTAGTGACTTCCTTAGTCTTGGCTGGATTCTTAAGCTCCAAAAGCATGTAAGAGACTGTTTTAGTAAAGCCATTTTCTTTGAGCAACTCTTCCAATTGTTTGGCTGGCATATAGCTATTGCTCTCTTCAGCATCCTCGCTGTCATCAACAATACGGACAATCTTAGTCTTGATATCCGCTACTTTAGTTCCCTCAGCGGTATTTTCAACAATCTGAGCTGAGATTTCTTTGCCGATAAAGTCTTTAGCCTTGAGCTTCTTCCCTGTTTCTTCATTGTAATGTTTGACAAAACTCATCGGAAGGGTTAATCCCTTTTCATCTGCGGATTTAAAAGGCTTCCCGGCTGAAATCTTATCCTTACCATTGCGAGATGTAGATATTTTTGTGTTCTTGTAGAGACTGATAACCTGAGAATAGTTGGGAAGGTCCTTACTGAAATCCATGGTCTTACCATCAAGGGTAAGACTTGCCATGTTCATTCCAAAGGGGCTCTCCAAATATTTAATGTCATCACTCTTAATCTGACTACGAATAAACTTCTCATCATCCGCATTTAGAACCCCTCTGGCTGCTGATTTAGCACTAAGACTAATCTGAATTTGGGATGGAATGTTACCACCATCGGTACTGTCATTAATCATACCAACAATAGCATTCCCCAAACCAAAGGAAATTAAAACACCGATAAAACCAATGGAAGTTGCCGTCGCAATCAAAAGATTACGCCACTTACGTTCCATAAAGTTGCTCAATGACAATTTAAGTTTATTCTTGAGGGTCAATCCCTTATTTTTCGATTGTTTCAACGACTTCACCATCCTTCATTTTAATGACAACATCCGCATAATCCGCCACCTCAGGGTTATGGGTTACGATAATCACAGTTTTACCTGCCTCGGCTAGCTCTTTAAAAATTTCGAGAACATTTTCCTGAGACTGAGAATCAAGAGAACCTGTCGGTTCATCAGCCACAATCATTTCTGGATTGTTGACCAGGGCACGGGCAATTGCCACACGTTGTTTTTGCCCACCAGAAAGCTGCTTAACATTTTTCTTGATAAATTCTCCGATTCCAAGACGGCTGAGCTCCTTTTCCGCAATCTCGACCATCTCTTTATCAGTCATATTTTTAACGTAAAGAGGCATCTTGACATTTTCAAGGACTGATTGATGAGGGATAAGATTGAAATTTTGAAAGACAAAGCCAATATGGGCTTTTCTAAAATAGGTCAGGTCACGCTCTGAAAAATCACGCATGTTCTGATTCTTGAAATACAGATTTCCCTGATACTGACTATCCAAGCCGCTAATAATACTGAGCAGACTGGTCTTACCACAGCCAGATGGACCGTAGATAGCAGTGATCTTTCCTGGTGCAATCTCAAGTGTAACATCGTTCAAAGCGCGCTCTTGGTTCGTACCGTCGAGATTATAGTACTTTGAGATGTGGTCAATGGTTAAAATGGACATGGTTTCCTCCATAAATTTGATTTAGATTAGAATTTGATTAACTTTCAGCTGATTATCTGCATGGAAATTTCAAGCAAAATAGCAGAAACACTTAACTAATCGCCTTCTAAAACGATACATTAATTATAAACATTAAATGATTATAAAAATAGTGACATAAATGTCACTATGGCATGAGAAAAAGCCAAAGTCCTTAAGACTTTGGCTTTGGCTTTAGTTTATTGACAATAAATACGAATAGCTTCTGCGAGAAAGGCGGCAGTACCCGATCCTCCGACTTTATCGATAAAACTAGAAAAGCGATTATCTGTTTGGTACATCTGACCTAGACCAGCTAATACCGTTTGGTCACATGGATAAAAATGCTGACTAATATAGTCTTGTAACACCTTTACTTGCTCCTGAACACTAATGTCATCAGGATTAGACTCTTTGAGCTGTCCAAAGGTAGACATAATTGCAGTCATCTCTTTTGTGACTTCAGGGAAGGACTCCTCTCCCTTAGCCGCAAAAGCTTGATAAGCTTCTGTCTGACCCCATCTAGCCTGAGCTTCTTGCTGAAATGCTTCCACAGCTTTTTGATCAAATGCTTCAAATGACATTTCTTCTTCCTCCATTTGTAAGGCCTTAGCATGAGCTATGACGGCTTCTAAACGGGACTTTTTCAGCTCTAAAAGCTTGATTTGATCCTTAAGCGCTTGAACTTTGTCATAACCCGGTTGACCTACGATTTCCTTAATTTTTTTGAGAGGAAAGTCTAACTCACGGTAAAGCAATATTTCCTGCAAACGGACAACCGCATCGCGATTATAGTAACGGTAGCCATTCTCAGCCACAACTGACGGTTTCAGCAAATCAATTTCATCATAATAATGAAGGGTGCGCACACTGACACCTGATAGTTGGCTCACTTCTTTTACAGATTTCATTAGAACTCCTCTCTGATTAAGAGTATAGGCTATGACGTGGCGTGAGGGTCAAGGGGAAGAGAGTCTTTTTTTGAAGTTCGTATAATTTCTTACTTTTCTTTCTTTTTCTGGCTTCGACGATGTAATAAGGCTTGGTTAATACGTTGGGTTCTCATATGCATTTGCCAAATGAGGTAAAGCCAGATAATAATATAAACGGAAATGAAGACAATCCAGATGATAGGATTCAGCACAGCATCAATCCAACCCGCTATTAGACAAGTCCCTATCAGTACAATCGCCGTCAACAAGAAATGCAAGATTACTCTAAGTCTGTAGGACATACGGTCAAGCTCTTCCAAAATCCACGAGAGCATTCCCATTAAGCCACTCATCATAAAGAGGGCTAAAATATTTCCCACACTAACTTTTGGATAGATAAGCTGGGGAAATAGTTGACCTAGTAAAAGGAGGGCAAGATAGAAGAACGATCCCGTTCTCACGCCGGATACAAAATAAGCAATTAAACGTTTCATTGATTCCTCCTAGACCCCTAAATAATCCATTAAGGATTTGACATATTTTCGGCTGACACTAGACTTAACGCCACCTGTCATTTTAGCCATCATATTTCCAGAAAAACTATCTGATAAAGACTCCAGATGGTCTATATTCATAACAGCATGACGTGATATCTGCAAAAAACTTCGACGATTGATGCGATGCTGAAAGTTTGTTAGTGTTTCTCTCATCGTATAGGTTTTATTTACTGTATAAATTGTTAACACATTCTTATCAATCTCAGCTAGGATAATGTCATCAATTTTTACCATAACCAAATAATCATCCGTTTTAATAGGAATCACCACTTGATTTACAACTGAAAATTGTTCGAGGTAATCCATTACCTCTCGTGCTTGATCAGATAATCGCTCCGCTTGGATGACCACACAGGGGTCCTTTGTCGAAATATCTGATTTTTCTTCAAAACGAAGTTTCATTCCTATTCCAACTCTCACTTATTTTTTCTTACTAGACTTTTTCACTACAACAGCCCAAAGAATGCCTACTAGAAGAATACCTCCTAACACTATAAGGTAAGTATTTTCCTTTGTCAACAAGTCTTGCCACTTGAGTTGAACACCCATTTTCTCTTGGAACTCTTGACGAAGATCATCTTGACCTTTAAAGGTCTCACTTAATGTTTCATTCATGAGGACTTGCCGATAAAGTGCAGCAATATAAGTTGCTGGGGTACATTTCATTAGTAGTTGAGCAAAATTGGGTAGAACGCCCAAAGGTACATAGGTTCCTACCAAAAAGCCAGAAGCTGTACCCACTATGGTCGCAAACTTTCCAAGACTGTCTACTGATTGGAAAAAATGAACAAAAATGGCATTCACCAAGCTAGAAAGCAGGCTACTAAGCAGCATGATGAGGAGTACCTCAGGTAATAGAGAAAGGGTTGGAACTTCTCTAAAATAGCCACACATCAGCACATACATAAGAACCTGCATCGATAAAGAAATGATGATTGCACTCGCTAGATACGAAAATGCTAATCGCCATTTCCCATGATTCGATAAATAAAGGTCCTGGTCTACTTGACGTTCACGGTCCTTTACCAGCTGAGTCAAAGCAGCCAGACTGGTCGTAATCCCTGTCACTGCAAGCGTTCCACTCATTAGCCAATTATTTAACAAAGGACCACTATTGGGGAGCTGAGACCAAGCATCTGTTAGATTCTTTTGAAGAAAAATAATATAGAGAATAAAGGAAATCAAGGCTCCCAACAAGGAGAAGAAAACCCCTGAACGATTTCTAAAATACAATAAAAAATTCCGCTTTAGTAAGGCTAGCATTAGCGGACCTCCCTTCCTGTAAGTGCAATAAAGGCATCATCCATGGTCCCTGGACGAAACTCAAAATGGGCTAGTTTATCTCTAACTTGCGCCAGGTAATCAATGGCTTCCCTTTCACTCTCGGGTTGAAAAACATACTCCAATTGACTTTGTTGCTCTACTGACATTCCCGAAGTTTTGAGACTTTCTATCTGCTGTATCTCCTTGAAGCGAATCTTCAAGATGTTTTTTGCATACTGACTCTTAATATCTAATGCCGATCCTTGAGCAATCACTTTCCCATGGTCCACAATATAAATCTGATCAGCTTCATCTGCTTCATCAAGATAATGCGTGGTCAGTACAACGGTCATCCCCTCTTCCCTCTGCAATTGATAGAGCAAATCCCAAATAGACTTCCGAGTTTGGATATCCAAACCCGTTGTTGGCTCATCCAAGAATAATATATCTGGTTGTGAGAGAAGTGCACGCGCAATGTCAACCCGACGCTTTTGGCCACCTGAAAGCGTACCGTATTTTTGTTTTTGGAAAGCTGATAGACCTAATCGATCAATGAGATCTGACACACAATTAGGTTTAAGACCTTTATACTGTCTAGCACGAATGGTCAGATTTTCCCTAACCGTCAGCATCTCATCTAAAACACTGGTTTGGAAGACCACTCCAATTTTAGTACCGGGTTCATAGATCATTTCGCCTTGCGTTGGCTGTTGCAAACCAATCAACATGGAAATTGTCGTCGATTTGCCAGCCCCGTTCGGACCTAGAATCGCATTGAATGTCCCTCTTTTAAATTGTAAGTGAATATTATCCACGGCAAGATGATTTCCGTAACGTTTGCTTATGTTTTTAGCTTGTAAAATCATGTTCTCTCTCCTTTTGATAGAATCAGTCTAGCAAAAAAGCCGCTTAAAAAACGGCTTTTGGGGATAAGTGGTCAAAATGAGAGTCCAAGTGGTGAGATGGAAGAGATAAACTGTATCTTCTGAAAAATCAAGTATTACAATAAAAAGCCAACTTCCATATTTAATTGCCGATAAAAAATAACACAAAAAGTAGGAATGAACTATCTTTTAATTTTATCCTCATAAAGTTTTCTAGTATCACTTCTTCAAATGCCTATCAAAAAAATGAATCGTAGCCAGCCAAGAGTCCTTACTCTCTTTCATCAATAAACGCCAATCTTTTCGATAACGGTGATTTGGTTGATAAGTCACTGTCAACATGTGACCTGTTTCATGATATTTTTTAAATGTAATGTGGTGTCCTTTATAATGTGAGACAATATCATCAATTGCTGACGAGGCATCCCATATTTCATCAACAGTACTTCCGAGCAATAAAATTGGCGAAGAGAGTTTACTAATGTCTATCCTAGCAGAGCAATCTTTAGGGATAGGTTTTCTAAAAAGTTTACTGAACAGATAATCTCTAAGTCGAAACTTTTGATAGGGAAGTTCTTTTTGCAAATGCGTCCAAGAAGAAGTATGAGAGTTCCATTTTCCTTCTATCCCTTCATACACCACATCAGAGGGTGAATTTAGTACCAAACATTGAATGTCATTAAAAAGGCTCTCCTCAGCTAAAACCAACTCTGCCCCCTTAGACCGTCCATAGATTCCAATTCTTTCACTATCTACTTGAGGATGCTGACGTAGATAATCCTTTGCTTCCACAAGGCACTCTAAAGGAATACGTTCCAAATGTTTTGGTAACCCCTCTAAACCAAAGTAGGCAACTGCTAGGCAAATATAACCTCTAGAAGATAAAAGCTGAGCTATATTCTGTGCCTTTTCAATCCTTCCTTCACTACCGCTCACAATAATCAATGCTGGTGCTTTTATTGCCTTTTTATCATAAAAGAGTCTCCCTTGAAAATGTTTCCCGTAAATATCTTTATGACTAATTTGCGAACTCATGTAATATCTTATGAAAGTTCTCTCTGCAATGACAGTATTTCCTTGCATAATTTTGATATCCACAAAAAAATGATCTAATAAGGGAATTTCAGAAAGAGAGTTTGGAAGTTTCTTTCTCTTATTGGTCAAGGGCTTTGCATTAAAAAATAGTCCCATTGTTGCAATATCTTCATAAGAGCCAGAACAAGATGGAGTTTGTGAAATATCAATAATACCATTCTTATCTGATACAAAAGTCGCTGCTGATTTCCATAAAACATCATGAGCTAAAAGCATGGGAGCATTGATACAATAATAATCGGATAGAAACATTTCGACTCGATATATTTCTCTTGGTTTTAAGCCATCGATGACAATATTAAAAGATTCATCTGCTAACTCAGACGCCGTGATAAGTTCAATTTGTATATTCATATCTTCCTCTTTTTGTTAATATAATTAACAATATAGTTTTAAAATTACCGTGATTTTTACCACGGTAATTCTCGCCATACCTGTTCAATATCATTCATCAGTTTCATAACCATTTGAAGGTCTTCCTCACTGTAGTTTCTTAAAACTGAAAAAATGGCTGTCTCAATATGTTCTTGCTGCTCTTTATGGATATTAAAAACGTCAACCCCTTTTTGGGATAATATCAGATATTTATTTTTTTCATTATCCTGTGCAAATTCAAAAGAAACGAGGTCTTTCTTGGTTAAACGTCTAACACTCTGAGTAATGGCACTCCTAGAGACTTCAAGTAACTCAGATAATTTCACTAAATTCACAGGCTGATTCCGACCTATTAGGTCAATCAAATGGACTTCATTAATAGTGATTGATTTATCAATACTATTCCTATGCTGGTCCTTTTTCAACCGTTCAAAGGCTAAAACATAGCTGTTAAAACGATTATTAAACTTATGCAGTTCTTTCTTATTCATAGTTTCCTTCTTTTTGTTAATGATATTAACAAAATATCGTTTTCTTGTCAAGAAGAGTCAAAAATCCTCCAGAACTTAGCTCTGAAGGACTTTTAAATTTATTTCGTTACGATATTTACAAGTTTGTTCGGTACACTAATCACTTTCACGATTTCCTTGCCATCAATCTCTGCTTTGACTTTTTCGTCAGCCAGAGCGACTTCTTGCAATTCTTCGCGTGAAAGATCTTTCGCAACCATGAGTTTGGCACGGACTTTACCTTTGATTTGGACGACGATTTCGATTTCGTCTTCAACCAATTTGCTTTCGTCCCATGTTGGCCAAGCTACGTAAGAGATTGACTCACCTGTTGCTGCCACTGTTTGCCAGAGTTCTTCTGCCAAGTGAGGGGCAAATGGGGCAATCAATTGGATAAAGCCTTTGGCGTAGTCCACATAGAGTTTGTCTTCCTTGTTAGCCGCGTTGACAAAGACCATGAGTTGGGCAATGGCTGTGTTGAATTTCATGGACTCGATTTGCTCAGTGACAGCTTTAACGGTTTCGTTATAAACCTTGTCTAGAGCACCATTGTTTTCCGCAACGATTTCTTTACTTGTGATCAAACGGTAAACACGGTCGAGGAATTTACGGCTTCCTTCCAGACCTTCTTCAGACCAAGCGATTGAAGCATCGAGTGGTCCCATGAACATTTCATAGACACGAAGGGTATCAGCACCGTATTGTTCCACCACATCGTCTGGGTTGACAACGTTCTTGAGGGATTTAGACATCTTAGCTGGTGCTTGCTCCAACTCTTCCCCTGTTTCCACATGGAAGAAGGAACCGTCACGTTTTTCAACCTTGTCAGTCGCCACAAGAGCCCCACGGTGGTCACGGTAGCTTGTTCCCAAAATCATTCCTTGGTTAAAGAGTTTTTGGAATGGTTCTTTAGTTGGAACGACACCAAGGTCATAGAGGAATTTATGCCAGAAACGAGCGTAAAGCAAGTGAAGAACGGCATGTTCTGCACCACCCACGTAAATATCTACTGGCAACCATTGTTTGAGGAGGTCCTCGTCAGCCAATTTCTCAGTGTTGTGTGGATCGATATAGCGGAGGTAGTACCAGCTTGAACCCGCCCATTGTGGCATAGTATTAGTCTCACGACGACCTTTGACACCATCCTCACGAGTCACTTCAAGCCAGTCTGTCAAGTTAGCCAATGGACTCTCACCAGTACCTGAAGGGCGGATGTCCTTGGTTACTGGCAAGACAAGTGGCAAGTCACTTTCTGGAACGGCTGTTGAAGTCCCATCTTCCCAATGAATGATTGGGATTGGTTCACCCCAGTAACGTTGACGGCTAAAGAGCCAGTCGCGGAGACGGTAAGTGATTTTTTCTTGACCAAAGCCTTTTTCTTCTAGCCAAGCCACAATTTTAGCAATCGCTTCTTCTTTGTTGAGACCGTTCAAGAAGTCAGAGTTGACGTGAAGGCCATCTTCTGTGTAAGCAGCCTCTTCAACGTTTCCACCTTCCAACACTTCAACGATTGGAAGGTCAAACTGTTTTGCAAATTCCCAGTCACGCTCATCGTGGGCAGGTACGGCCATAACAGCACCTGTTCCGTAGCTGGCAAGAACATAGTCCGCAATCCAGATTGGGATTTCTTTACCATTGACAGGGTTGATAGCATAAGCACCAGTCCAAACCCCTGTCTTTTCCTTGGCAAGGTCTGTACGAGCCAAGTCTGATTTGAGGCTAGCTTGGTGTTTGTAATCAGCTATAGCCTCAGCTTGTTCAGGTGTTGTGATAGCATCTACCAAGTCATGCTCAGGAGCCAAGACAGTGAAGGTCGCACCAAAAAGAGTATCTGGACGAGTCGTAAAGACGGTGAATTCCTTGTCTGTTCCTTTCACTTTGAAAGTGACATTGGCACCAGTTGATTTACCAATCCAGTTGCGTTGCATGTCCTTGATAGACTCTGGCCAATCAAGGTCATCCAAGTCATTGAGCAAGCGCTCTGCATAGGCAGTGATTTTGAGCATCCATTGGCGCATTGGTTTACGAACAACTGGATAGCCACCACGCTCAGATGTTCCATCTGGAAGAACTTCTTCGTTGGCGATAGCTGTTCCCAATTCTTCAACCCAGTTTACTGGCACTTCCGCTTCATAGGCTAAACCTTTTTCGTAAAGCTTGGTGAAGATCCATTGCGTCCACTTGTAGTAGTTTGGATCTGTAGTATTGACTTCACGGTCCCAGTCGTATGAAAATCCGAGTGCATTGATTTGGCGTTTGAAGTTGGCAATGTTTTCTGCTGTGAATTCCGCTGGGTCATTCCCTGTATCCATAGCGTATTGCTCTGCAGGCAAACCAAAGGCATCCCATCCCATTGGGTGAAGGACGTTGTAGCCTTGCGCACGTTTGAAACGGCTGAGGATATCAGTCGCTGTGTATCCTTCTGGGTGTCCTACGTGAAGACCCGCTCCAGATGGGTAAGGGAACATGTCAAGCGCATAAAACTTAGGTTTTGAGGCGTCTGTTCCTGTCTTAAAAGTGTGATTGTCAGCCCAGTATTTTTGCCACTTAGGCTCGATTTCTTTATGATTGTAAAAACTCATGGTTTCTCTCCAATATTCGTAATGCTTCTATTATAGCATTTTTGAAGGATTTTTAAAGATGATAAGGGAACTTTAAAAGGCAAATTCACCTGAGTCTTTTTTGCGTTCTTTTCATTCTTTTTAAGTTTTTTTGCGCTTTTGTGTTGTAGAAAAGCAAAAAGATGCTATACTAGTATCAGAAAGAAGGTGACTCATGTATCAGGAGCAACGATTAGAGAAAATATTAACACTCTTGGAAGAGAGGGGAAACCTATCTGTCAAGGAAATGGTTGATGAATTAGGCGTTTCCAAAGACACTGTCAGAAGAGATTTCGACTGTCTCAGCCAGAGGAATCTGGCTCAACGTACCCATGGTGGCATTCTTCCAGTTAAAAATACCACTGTTCTAGGCTTCCAAGAACGTCAGAAAGGACTCACTGAAGACAAGAAAAAAATGGCAGACCTAGCGCTTAGCTTGGTCAAAGACCAATCTCTACTCTTTTTCGATGTCTCTACCTTGATGCTTGAAGTCTCACAAAAATTGACTAAGAAGGTCACTATCTACTCCCACTCTTTGGACAACGCCTTGGTCCTAAGTGGCAAAGAAGGCGTTGACTTTCATCTCTTGGGAGGAAGATTTTACAGTAAAAAACGCTTCTACTATTCGCTTCACGAAGCCCAGCTCTTGCAACATCTACAATTTGACTTAGCCTTCTTTGGAGCGGCTAGTCTCAATCAAGGAGTGGTCAGTTATGAGGACGAAGAGGATGTTGCTGTTAAGCAACTGGCCATGCAGGCTGCCCGAACCAAGATTCTTATTGCTGAATCAGACAAGTATGAAAAACATTCCAAATATATCTTGGGTAAGATTAAAGACTTTGACTACTGGATTACAGATAAAAAACCTGATCCTGATTTGATCGAAGCCCTTAAAGACAGAGTAACGATTTTATATGATAGAAAGGATAGCGACTATGAGTAAGATTCGTTTGATTATCAGTGACATTGATGGCACTATTCTCACTAGTAACCACCAGGTGGATGAACAACTGATTGAGGTAATGCCAGAGCTTGAAAAGGCAAATATTCCCTTTGTTTTAGCATCTGCCCGTTCTCCACTAGGGATGCAACCAATCGCTCATAAACTGGGACTTCATGACAATCCCATCGCCTGCTACAACGGCGCCTTAGTACTTGAGGGTGACCGTACTATCATCCAACACCCTGTGGATAAAGCTGAAATCCAAGACCTTCTTAACTACTTATCCACAGATTATCCAAGTGTCTCTGTGAATATCTACTCTGGCAAGGACTGGATTACCAACAAACTAGACAAATGGTCTCAGTTGGAAGGAAGCATCACGGGTGAATCTCCTATTATTAAGGAGCTGCAAGACACGGTCTCAGATTCAGAGCCTCCTATCCACAAGCTTTTGTTGATTGATGAGCCTGAAGTTATTCAGGACCTCCATCAAAAACTCCTAAGCATGGATTTTACACAGACAGCATTCTACTTATCCAAAGATAACTACCTTGAAGTCACAGCCAAACATGTTTCTAAAGAACACGCTCTCATCGAGGTTGCCAAATATTACGACCTTCCTCTTGAAGAAGTCATGACAATCGGAGATAACTTCAACGACAGTCCTATGCTGGCTCTAGCTGGCCTGGGAATTGCTATGGGCAATGCACCTGAAAGGGTCAAGAAAACAGCAAACTTAGTAACGACTTCAAATGATGAACATGGTGTGGCTCAAGCTATTACAGAGCATGTCCTAAACTAAGCCAATATCTAATGGTGGGAACAGCCTTTAATTGCCAACTCGAATTTTAGAACAAAAGGAAGGGTGCCCTAGAGGCGCCTTTCCTTTTTCAACGAAAAAAGCCTTCCTCTCTCGAAGAAGACCTAAATTGTCTAAAGATAAAGAAGGAGACCTACAAGAATTCCAATGACATAGCCTGCCAAAACATCACTAGGATAGTGAACACCACCTAGCACGCGCAAAAGAGCTAGAGCGCCCGCCAGAAAAAGCATAGCCCCACCTAGCCAGGGGTTAAGTGTCAGCGCCAACATAGCAATAACAGTCGCTGAGAAAACATGCCGGCTGGGAAAGGACTTGCCTAGACTGTCCTTCTTAATAAGGGGTTGAATAGCCCAGGTCTGGTATGGACGTGGTCGATTATAGAGGCTACGACCAAGAGAAAGAAGGAAAAAGCCTCCCCCCATAATAAGCACTGTCGTAGAGAGAATAAACCAGCCACCCCTTAGCCAAAGCCAAATAAGAAATATAGGAAAAAGCAGGTAAAAAGTCCTAGTTATAATTTTGTTCAAGCCTTCTAAAACCTTAGCGTAAGAACGTAAAGGAGTACTAATCCTATCGTAAAATCGTTTATAATTCATCATCCGTTAGAAAAAAAGGGAGTGACACAGAACTAAATTTCAAAAATCTAGCTTCTAGTCTCTCCCCTCAAGTTTAATGAGATAGTCTTCCGAGGTTGAAGACTCTTATCTCGACCTCTATTTGTCTATCTTAGAGTTCAGCGATTTGGTAAAGTTCAAGTTCAGCAGCTGTTTCTGAACCAAACATGTTAATCATGATTTTAACCTTGTTGTTTTCAATTTCTACAACACGGCCTTCTTGACCCATAAAGGCACCATCAATGATTTGAACCACATCACCAACCTTGATATTCGTATCAAAGACATCAACAGTTTGACCCATTGAAATCAAGATTTGACGGATTTCTTCTTCCAAAAGTGGTGTTGGTTTAGAACGGTTACCGTGAGATCCAACGAAACCAGTAACGTTCGGAGTATTACGGACAACAAACCATGCTTCGTCTGTCATTACCATCTCAACAAGAACGTAACCAGGGAAGCGGTTTTCCTCCACTTCTTTAACTTTACCGTTTTTCTCAACATTAACCGTTTGAGTTGGAATTTCAACACGCAAGATATTTTCAAGCATGTTATAAGTTTGGGCACGTTGCAAAAGGTTTTCTTTAACTTTGTTTTCGTATCCTGAATACGTTTGAAGGACGAACCAGCCCTTGTCGAATGAATCTAGCATTTTAGGATTCCTTTCTTTTTTCTAAATGACATTTAAACACCATTGACCATCTTTCCTCGAGGCTCAAGCGTTAAATGTAAATGAATGCCTATGGTTTAATTCAAAGCGTAATAAAAAAGCCTGATGGCCCTTGTTCTCGCTTTTATCTGCATTTATTATAACAAAAAAGAGCAGGCATTCCCACTCTTTTTGTGTTTTCTTTAGAAAAAGTTAATCAGTGCTGACATAGCGCGACTCAACAATTCATCAAACGCATAGATGATGACAGTGAAGAACGCAGTATACTCAAGAACTGAAATAAAATCGTGCCAGCGTTGTTTACGGTCTGGCCAAGTCGTGTCTTTCAAGACTTTGAAAATACTTCCAGTTTGTCTCACGGTGTCTCCTATCTTGTTTCCTTATGCAAGGTGTATTTTTTACAATGTTTACAAAATTTGTTAACTTCTAGTCGTGTTGGTTTGGGAGTGTTACTCACATTAATTGAGTAGTTTCGGCTCCCGCATTCAGCACACGCTAGGCTTGCTTTTTTCTGTGCCATAACGCCTCCGTTCTTTTTATCTTACCACTTTTAGGTGCAATTGACAAGCTATCTAAACAGACCTGAGAAGGAGTCTGTAATCTTATCCCACAGGCTACTTGCCTGATCTTTAACGTCATTCACAACATCTGATGCCTTATCTGTCCATGACTTGTTACTACTATTACGTGAGTCATTTGGATCTGCCGTATAGTCTAGGGTTTGACCATCAGCTGCATAGGCATTTTCAACAGTAAACTCAGTACCTGGTGTATTTGGTAAAACATCCGCAGCGATATAGCTGAAGATCGTCGAAGCTGTTCCCGAGCTAGCTCCTGTTAGGTAGTGACTTTCGTCAGTCTTATCAAAACCAATCCAGGTCGTCATGACCACATCAGGAGTATAACCAATCACCCACTGGTCACTAGTCAAATCCTTGTTGAATTCAGCCTGAACAGTACCTGTCTTACCTGCCATTGTATAACCCGTGTAGTTGGCATTCACAGCGGAACCATTTGAGAAGGTACCAAGCATCATGCTGGTCATCTGGTTAGCTACTGACTGGCTGACAACACGTTTAGACTTCTTACTATGGGTAGCAATAATGTCACCACTGGCATTTTCAATTTTAGTGATGAAATAAGCTGTATTCATCTCACCACCATTAGCAAAGGTCGCATAAGCCTGAGCCATTTGAAGAGGACTGGCTGTCACACCACCACCAAGTGAAATTCCAAGTTCTTCCGGAACATTGTCAAAGTTAAGACCAAATTTTTGACCGTAACTAATCCCCTTTTGAATACCGATTTGATTAAAGAGGTAAACTGCTGGGATATTGTAGGAGTTGGCCAAAGCTTGATACATGGGCACATCCTCTGTCTCAACACCACCGTAGTTGGTTGGAGTATAGCCGTTATAGTCGATTGGGTTATTAGGAAGATCCTTATTGATGCTCCATCCTGAAGCCAGAGCTGGGGCATAGACCACTAAAGGTTTGATGGTCGATCCAGGACTACGCTTCCCTTGAGTTGCATAGTTAAAGTTACGGAAGGTTGTATCACTAGTACCACCCACACGACCTACTAGACCACGTACCGCTCCAGTTGTTGGATCAAGTGCCACACTAGCGGACTGAGCTGTACTACCATCACTTTCTGATGTAGGGAAGAGATAGGTATTTTCGTAGGTTTGCTGCATGTTAGCTTGTGAGTTGGCATCCATCTCTGTGTAGATCTTGTAACCATTTTTAACGATTTCATCCTCACTCAAACCATAAGTTTTCGTAGCTTCTTCAATGACGGCATCAAAGTAAGACGGATACTTGTAGTCATCGCCAGTCCCTTGATAGGTATCATCCAGGCGACTAGCCATATCAACTCCTGCGGCACTGTCGGCATCGGCCTGGCTCAACTTCTTGTCATCAACCATGTTGGCGAGAACGGTGTTTCGACGGTTGGTCGCATTTTGGATATTATCGATTGGGTTGTAAATTTCAGGTCCCTTAAGCATACCAGCGAGGGTCGCTGCTTCATCAACGGTTAGATTGGCAGCACTTGTCCCGAAGTATTTTTGGCTGGCGTCTTCAACACCCCAAACCCCATTTCCGAAGTAGGCATTATTGAGGTACATAGTAAGGATTTCTTGCTTGCTGTATTTCTTGGTTAATTCCAAAGAGAGGAAGAATTCCTTGGCCTTACGAGTAACAGTCTGTTCTTGAGTCAAGAAGGCATTTTTAGCCAACTGTTGAGTAATGGTTGAACCACCACCAAAGCGCCCCATGGACACAATAGCCAGGAGGAATCGCTTGACGTTAACCCCGCTATTTTTATAGAAGGTACGGTCCTCAGTTGCTATGACAGCATTCTCCAAGCTATCACTAATAGCGTCTAGTTCCACATAGGTCCCTTTTTGCCCTGACAAAGAACCAGCTTGATTGCCTTCTTTGTCATAGATAACCGTAGTGGCTTTCAAGGCATCTTGAAGGTCTGAAACATTGGTCGTCTTGGCAATATAGAAAAGATAGGAACCTACTGTCAGAACCAGCACAGCTAGCATGATAAAGAGAATTTTCCCAATATGATAGCGACGCCAGAAACGGCGAATAGGATTTCTTGGCGAAAGCGTAAACTTGCTCAAGAACGCCTGAACCTTACCTAAAGGTTGGGTCGTATCAATAGGTTTCTTTTGCTTAGAACGTTGATAACGTGACGTCTCTTGACTTTCCTGAGACATATCCAAGTCTTCAACGGCTTGTTCAACCTCATCAGGTTTCTTAGCGAACAATCCCTTTATCTTATTTTGTAAATCCTTCGATTTTCCAGCAGGCTGGGATTCCTTACCATTTCCGCTAGTTTCTTCTTTAAAAAGTTTGTTTTTTAGATTATCAAAAAATGTCATAACCTTATTATACCAAGTTTTTACAGGTTCTGTCCTCTTTTAAACGTTCATGATATAATGAAACCATGACTTTACACGTAGAAATTATCAATCCTTATCCTGCAACGACTGTCAAAGACTTGCTAGAAACTAAGCTCCTCATTCCTCGTAAGATTCGTCATTTCCTACGCACGAAAAAGCACGTCCTCATCAATGGAGAGACTATTAATTGGCAGAGTCCTGTTGAAAAAGGTGATAAGATTAGCCTGACCTTTGACCAGGAGGACTACCCTGAAAAAATTATCCCTATGGGAAATGCTAATTTGATAGAGCCTCTCTACGAGGATCAACATCTCATCGTGGTCAATAAGCCTGAAGGAATGAAAACGCATGGTAATGAACCCACAGAAATTGCTCTTCTTAACCATGTTTCGGCCTACTGTGGGCAGACCTGTTACGTCGTTCATCGACTAGACATGGAGACTAGTGGAGCTGTGCTCTTCGCTAAAAATCCGTTTATCCTGCCAATTCTCAATCGACTCTTGGAAGATAAGAAGATTCAACGTCAATACTGGGCAGTGACTGAAGGTAAATTTCAGACCAAGAAAACTGTTTATAAGGACAGGATTGGACGCGACCGCCACGATTGTAGAAAACGGGTGGTTGATTCTAGAAAAGGGCAGAGTGCCTATACAACCGTCACTCGTCTCAAAACCTTTGAAGGAGCCAGTCTGGTCAACTGCCAACTAAAAACCGGTCGGACCCACCAAATTCGTGTGCATCTGGCACATCACGGTCATGCCATTCTGGGAGACCCACTTTACAGCAATCGACCAGCATCTCGACTCATGCTACACGCGCACACTCTTAGTTTCACTCACCCCCTAACACTCGAAAAAATCACTGTGCAGACTAGATCAGAAAGCTTTGAACAAGGGTTGAGAAATTATAAACCATAGAAGCAAGCTCACTCTCAGACATGGCGCGAAAGGATTATCCTAATGATCCTCAAGTTATAAGATAGTGGAAGCTTGCAAATAAGTTGCTTTTATTGGCTTCGAAAGCCTTGACCACCTTGAATCTCCCTTTACATTATGTTATCCTTTACATATCATTTAAAATTTAAGGGGTATTTAATTATGAATCCAGTCGATCAATGGATAACCATTAACGCCAAGTATTTCCCAACAGAACAAGTTCAGTACATCCGCCAACGCCTTGAGGCACTTCCTGAACAACAACTTTCAATGCTTTACTCAATCAGCTTCCAAGATCCTACGATGATGCTTATTATCTCACTTTTTGGTGGTTCTCTTGGAATCGACCGCTTTATCTTAGGACAAGTTGGATTAGGTGTTGGTAAACTATTGACATGCGGTGGCTGTGGTATCTGGACAATCGTTGACTGGTTCCTTATCATGGATGCTACTCGTCAAGCAAATGCTCAAAAACTTTATTCTCTTATCGGCTAATGAAAACCTATTTCACACGCTTGTGGGCTTACCACCAGCGTTTTTTTAGACTGTACCTCTTACTTTTAGTGGCCATCTACGGAATTTATCTTCTACACCTTCCCACACCACTCAGCCTTGTCCTTAAACCTTTTGGCATAAAAAGTTGGAGTGCCGGATTAACACGGGCTAGTGTTAGGCTTTTTCACCTAGATTGGCAGGGAGCTTGGAACTATAATCCACTGATATACCCTCTAGTGGTCTACATCTTAACCTATTTCTTTCTCTTTCCCATCTTTAGTGACAAGAAGATTATAGAGAAATAAACTGTCCTATCCAACTCCCATTGCACATCCCTTACACTATTGCTATAATTGTAATCATCAGAATTTATAATCGAAACAAACGGAGGCTAACAATATGAAACAACAAGATTGGATTGATTTTTTCCAAGCAGTCCACGGACGTAATCCAAGTATCCAAGAAATGGCTGAAGCAGCCAATCGAGGCGAGTTTGTCAGAGAAACTCCCAAACAAACTGTCGAAGCAACAAAAAACCTCTCACAACAAGAGACTGTAGAAAAGACGCAAAACCCAGAAGCTGTTGAACATACAGAACCTATACCATCAGCAGAGACTGTAGAAACTGCCGAAAATGATGTTGACAATTATGATGTTGCTGAAGAACCCTTGGTTGATTCTAGTATTGACGAAAGACAAACTTTCCAAACTCCTAACCTAGGTCAAGAAGCTCCAACAGCCAACTTTCAAGAGCAAATAAATCCAATACAAGGCACTACTAATAAGTCTTTAAATTCCTTTGCCGAGCATGGTAATGCAAGCTTCCAACATCCAAGTCATAACTTTAACGAGACTTGGACGCAACACGAAAGTAAGTCTCAAACAAACCTCATCATGATAGCCATCGCTTCTATCCCAGTTATCCTCTGGGCTCTTGCAATGATACTCTTTGGAATTGCCAGTGATGAGCTTAGTGGCGGCTTGCTCACGGCTTTTCTCTCCATCATCATTTCTTTACCCTTGGTAGTACTTCAAATATTACCAGCTCTTCTAAATAAAACCGATAAAAAATGGCCAATCTTTATCCTATCCTTTCTTCTAGGATGGACATTCATCGGTTGGGTTATCTTTCTTGTTATTTCTATCAATACGAATAAGGAAGCAGAGCGCATTAGACAGCAACAAATGATGATGCAGATGTCAGGTAAACAAGGAAGTTCTGACATGTTTAACCCTTTTCACTGATTAACAATAAATAATAAAAAGAAAACCCAGAAAAAGTTTCTCGACTTTTCCTAGGTTTTTTTGCTTTCTTAAATCTTAGTAACCCATCATTCCTGGATCCATAGCTGGCGCTGCTGGAGCCTCTGGTTCAGGTTTGTTGGCAACGACTGCTTCGGTTGTCAAGATAAGACTTGCTACAGAAGCAGCATTTTGGAGGGCAGAACGTGTGACCTTAACAGGGTCGATAATTCCTGCTGCGACCATATCTACCCATTCACCATTGGCAGCGTTAAATCCTGTACCAACTGGGCTGTTCTTCAATTTATCGATGATAACGGAACCTTCATATCCAGCATTATAGGCAATTTGGCGAACTGGCTCTTCCAAGGCACGGAGGACGATGTTACGACCAGTCGCTTCATCACCTGTTAATTCGAGGGCAGCTACTGCATCTAATACGCTAACAAAGGCTGTACCACCACCAGATACGATTCCTTCTTCTACTGCGGCACGAGTCGCATTAAGAGCGTCTTCAATGCGGAGTTTCATTTCTTTAAGTTCAGTTTCGGTTGCCGCACCGACCTTAATCACCGCCACACCACCGGACAATTTAGCCAGACGTTCTTGCAATTTTTCTTTATCAAACTCAGAAGTTGTACTTTCGATTTGCGATTTGATAACGGCCACACGATTGGCAATAGCTTCTGGATTGCCAGAGCCTTCCACAATCACAGTGCTATCCTTGTCAACAGTGACTTTAGATGCTTGTCCAAGTGCTTCAATCGTAGCATCTTTGAGCTCTAGGCCAAGATCATCTGTAATCACTGTACCGCCTGTCAAGATAGCAATGTCTTCCAACATAGCCTTA
>OGFP01000177.1_pt1 | contig 36159 bp, 29 predicted proteins | sample 1570971 | NCBI WGS metagenome assembly OGFP01 (sample SAMEA2582033, study PRJEB24529) | metagenome | biome: Human gut stool | place: China | collected 2011 | reverse complement strand
ACTTCATCGACACGGGATCAATAGGAGATAATTTTATCAATACAAATGTACCGATAGTAACCACCAATAAAATACCTACAATACTTGCCAAACGCTGTAGTATTAATCGATACAACACATCACCTGCCTTCTTTATCAAAAAATAACTATATTTTATTTTAACAATGATTCTAATTTTTAGATATACCCCTATATGTATATTAGAATAATTCTCATTATGAAAGTTTTGCATACCAACAAAAACGGCCCCTCATACGAGGAGCCGTTCCATATAAAACCCTTACAGTGTCCATGCGAGTGCTTCACTACAGCTCGCATGCCTATCCCACTAGGCCTGGACTTTTATATTATTTTGTATGTTGTTTTGGGGCTACTGTATTAGCAACGATTGCTTTAGCCATGTCACGAGTTACAGGGCGTTCGAAGTACATCCCATGAGTTTGTCCGTCTTTTGTCCAACCTATGAGATATACCATTTTATTACCGCCTTTGAAAACAACCTTTGTGCCGTTTACTTTTTCAGTAGCTGTTACACGAAAATCGTTATAATCACCGCTGATATCTTCTTTTATTTCATTGGCTATGCGATGGACGATGCGTTTGCCTGCAGCTTGATTACGAGTAGCATCTTCACCAGCTTGGTAAACATAAACCACTTGCAATACATCCTTATCAATAGTACTTACAGACTCAATGTTGTAACCCACAGGTAATACCTTAGGCATTTGAGGTGTAATGTTCATATATTTAGCCGCTTCATCCACAGTAGCAAATTCATGAAATGGGCTTGGCATACCAACCATAGGCTCCGTGCCTTCTTGCATGGCCATAGGTTTAGCTGGATCTGGTTTTACATCAAAAGTACCTTGAGCACCAACAACAGTATAAGAACCTACACATGCACAGACAACTGCCATCAATACAAATTTCTTCAACATTAATATAATCTCCGCTCTCTTACAAATACATCTGTACAAATACAACACATGTATTAAGAATATTATAATATAAAAATACATTTTATAAAATATTCTTTATCAAAACTTTTTTATAATTATATCCTAAATGATAGGGAATTTCAAGTAGTTATTTCTTATATAAAGCCTTGAGTTCTATATTAGCTACTATACAAATCTATATTCCAAATGGATAGTGAGACGCTAACAAGAAGTATCTATTTCTATATATAATCCATTCCTATCTACTATTTGGCAGTAGCTAGGTAATTAAATTTTGGCCCGCTGAGCTTAAACTCGAAGCTAGTCAAATCCACCTCGCCAACACATGCATCGCTATCATAAAGGGTAAGCAAAAAGTCTGCAGTCTGTTCACTGCTATGATACTTTTCAAATGAAGCATCGTAATCAAATCCATTTTTACCTGAAGCTACATCACAAAACTCGCTTTTAGTAGCCGCAGGCGTTAAGATTTTAGCCTGCATGTTAGCATCCGTATCCTGTACAAGCTCATGATACAAGCCCTCTGTGAAAGCACTTACAAAAAATTTTGTTCCACAATACGGTACTACGCCGGGCGCTAAAAAATAGCCACCCACGGAGGAAACATTTATCAACTGTGTTTGTTTACATTTATAATCTCGCACGAATAAACTAGAAAGTATCGCAAGTGCAGTTACATTTAAATCTATCATTTTTACCATTTTTTGAATATCATGATTCCCCATGAATCCAAAATCGCCAAAGCCTGCATTATTGATAAGAGCCTTTAACTCATAGCTTTTAAGGTCATCCCAAAGTGCTAAAACATTTTCGCTACGCGAGAGATCACAAGGTTTTACAATAACGTCCGAATCAGGCGAAATGTTAGCAATCTCGTCTTTCAAATTTTCTAATAATTCTGCTCTCCGTGCAATAACGATTAAATTTTCTCCACGACGTGCAAAAGCTTTTGCCGTAGCTGCTCCTATGCCTGAACTTGCTCCTGTAATAACGATATATTTTTTCATTTTTTTGCCTTTCCTTTATAAATAAGAGTATCCGGCTTTATTGCACTTGCTTTGCCTCCTTAGTTAACATATGAGTCCTTTACTCAACTTTCACATTAAATCATAGGATGTTTTATTTCTTATGTACCATAAACCCAGCTGCTTGTTGATTTGCCATGATTGTGACATCAGAAATTTGCAAGCGTTTAGGTTGATTTGTTACGTATAGTACAACGTCCGCCACATCCTCAGGTTGGATTGCATCGATGCCGGCGTAGACGGCTTTAGCTTTTTCCGCATCACCGTGAAAGCGAACTTCACTAAACGGAGTCTCTACGATACCTGGTTGAATGGTTGTAACCTTAATATCCGTTGCAATCGTATCCATGCGAATACCATCGCTCAACATCTTAACTGCGGCCTTTGTAGCGCAGTAAACAGCACCACCTGGATATGCGTATATACCAGCAGTAGAACCCATATTCACAATATGGCCTGCGTTTTTATCAATCATATAAGGTAGTACAGCCTTTGTTACATATAAAAGGCCTTTCACATTCGTATCAATCATAGTTACCGCATCATCAACAGTACTATCTTGGAATGGATCTAAGCCTTGCGCAAGACCTGCGTTATTTACAAGGACATCAACACCACCAAACGCTTCAATTGCTGCTGGAACCTTGCTTTCAACATCCTCACGACTACGAACATCAAGCACCAAAGTCTCAACGCGCACACCATATTCCTTAGACAAACGAGCCTGTACCTCAGCCAACACCTCAGTGCGACGACCGGAAATCAAAACATTATCGCCATACTTTGCATATGCCTCGGCAATACAAAGACCAATACCAGACGTTGCACCAGTAACAAAAACATTACGAGCCATAAGAACCTCCTTATCAATCCGAACTATATCTATAGCCTAATTATACCACTTTAATATGTAATGGACTCTAGTCCATTCTCCTATACTAATAAAAATGATACTTGGCGCATATAGTATTAAAAGAACACATAAAGCGGCATAAGGATTTAAAAATATGATAAAAAAGAGGATACCCTTTCTGAAACCGACTTTCCCTCTATATAAATAATATGTCAGCGCAGTGGTTTATAATACTTGAACATTTGAGCTCTACAACAGCAGTAAAACAAATAGGGATACCTATTCGAAGCCGCCTTGGGCGCTACGCGTACTGTCCTTTCCCATTCTTCTAGAATGATATGTCGGCGCAGTGATTTATAATACTTGAATATTTGAGCTCTACAACAGTGAGAAAATAAATAGGGATACCTATTCGAAGCCGCCTTGGGCGCTACGCGTGCTATCCTTTCCCATTCTCCTAGAATGATATGTCGGCGCAGATGGTATTTAAAAGGATACATAAAGTGGCATATGGGTTTAGGAATATGATAATAAAAAGAGGATACCCTTTCTGAAACCGACTTTCCCTCTGTATAAATAATATGTCGGCGCAGTGGTTTATAATACTTGAACATTTGAGCTCTACAGCAGCAATAAACCAAATAGGGATACCTATTCGAAGCCGCCTTGGGCGCTACGCGTACCCATGAAGGCTGAGGATAGGTATCCCTATGTCTTATTTAGTCTGATAAGTAGAGCTCAAATACTACGTCTTTTATTTCAAATGCGCCAACATATCATTTAACACTTCCATGCAATCCCCCACGATCCCATAGTTAGCGTGTTGGAAGATTTCTGCATTTGGATCGTTATTGATAGCCACGATTGTGTCAGCACCGGAGATACCGCTCACATGTTGAATAGCACCGGAGATACCGAATGCCAAGTATAATTTAGGGCTTACAGTTTTACCCGTTTGTCCTACTTGGTATGGCAATTCAATCCAGCCCTTTTCTACAAGGGGACGTGTAGCACCTACAACGCCGCCGATAGAATCGGCAAGTTCGTAGAGCTTATCAAAGTTTTCTTTGGAACCCATACCGCGACCGCCGGCTACGATGATATCCGCCTCTTGGATGTTGTAACCATCTTTGCTGAACGGAATGAAATCGAGACGCTTCATGCGAATATCTTCAGGTTTAAGGTCAAATTGTTCGATTTGAATACGGCCCCAGCTATCTGCAATGCGGTCCGGCTTTTTAAATACATTAGGACGGACAGAACCCATTTGTGGACGGTGATTTGGGGAAATAATTTCAGCTAAAATATTGCCACCCAAGGCAGGGCGTGTCCATTCTACAAGGCCTTCTGTAGTATCTACCGTCAAAATGGTACAGTCAGCTACGACACCATTTTTCATGCGACCAGACATGCGAGGTGCCAAGTCACGACCATTGTTTGTAGCGCCAATCAAAAGGATATTAGGCTTATGGTCTTCAAAGAAATCTGTCAAAACCTTTGTATAGCCGTCTGTTGTATAGTATTTCAAAAGAGGACTTTCAAAAACGTGAACAATATCGGCACCATGTGCCACAAGTTCCTCCGCCTCGGATTGAACATTCTCACCAAGAAGCATAACTTGAACGAGTTGGCCCAATTCCTTAGCAATGCGGCGAGCTTGACCGATAAGTTCGTACGTAACCGGATGCACTACGTCATCGATGGTATCGGCTACGACAAAGACATCTCTATATTCATCAAAATTTGTCACTCCCATTATCGATCACCTCCTTTGGAACCTTCATCACCTTTAATGGCCGCTAAAGCCTTAAACTCACTAGAGGATACACTTTCAACAGTGGCAGCCCGCTGCACAGGATCTTTTACATCCACGCCCTCATCGTTGTTATCTACAGGCTCATCCACAGGTTCTTCGCTCGGCACCAATAGATGAGAAAACTTTTCTGGCTTGATATTATAAGCCAATTCAAGAACCTTTTTAGCCCCTTCTTCCACGGATGAAAGCATTTCTACCTTGCCGCGAAGCGGTGGTTGATATACCTTACGAACGCGCGTAGGAGAGCCATTGAGGCCAATACGGCTTTCATCAATATGTGGCATATCTCGCAATGTAATATGCGTAATCGTATATCGTTTAGCGTAAATCGAGCTCCAAAGACCAGGTTGACGAGGCTCATTGAGTTCGGCAGTAGCCGTTACCAATAGTGGTAAAGGAACTTCCACAATTTCGTAACCATTTTCATGTTCTCGTTTTACAATCGCTTTTTGGGCTGCTTGGTCTACAGATAATTCACAAGCATAGGTAGCTTGCGCCATGCCTAGTTCCTCCGCAATTTGAGGGCCTACTTGCGCTGTATCTCCATCGATAGCCTGCTTGCCGCAGAAAATCATTTGGAACTCGCGATTCATGGTCCGTTGAATATGACGAATGGCAGAGGCAATCGTATAGCTTGTAGCCAATGTATCAGCACCGCCGAAAGCACGATCTGTAATGAGCACCGCATCATCTGCACCGAGGGATAAACACTCACGAAGTGCCGCCTCGGCTTGAGGAGGCCCCATAGTGACAACGGTTACACGACTACCTTCATATTGGTCTTTTACCGCAAGAGCTGCCTCTAACGCATGCATATCGTAAGGGTTTACAATACTAGGCAGACCTGTGCGGATGAGATTATTCGTTTCCGGATCCAGCTTAATCTCAGATGTATCTGGAACCTGTTTGATACATACTAATAACTCCATACACTCACCCCTGTCTAAATTCTACGCCCTTAGCGTTACGCGGATATTTCCAAGTTTTTACGATTGTTTCGCCACAGAGAACACGGCAGGTGCCGCACTCAAGACACCCAGCGAAATCAAAGGCTAAATCACCATTTTCTTGTAATGTATATAGACCGGCAGGACAGCCGTTTACGAGTTTCATTTTCTCTTCCAAGCTAAAGCCAGCGCCATCCACAATGATATGAGGAGACGTTTCATCTACATAGTATTTATTGGCGCCCAAGCGCTCTTCTAGTTTCATAGGGAACGCACCCCTTTCCAAGCATCACGAATCAAGGTAACTAAACCAACATCACTTACACTACCCATCAATTTCTTCATCATTGGGACTGCACCATCACCATTTACAGTGAATACATCGCGCATCACATGATTCACAAGAGCTGGATACTCTTTGAATATGCGAGGATTTGATGCGAGGAAGGCAGGCATATTTTTATAAAGCTTCATGTCCTTATATAACCAAGAATTCTTGATTTGACGTTCATACAATTTAGCAACGCGCTCCATGTTTTCATCGCGCAAGGCTACATTAACCGCATCGGCTGCACACATGCCAGATTCGATGGCAAGGTCCATCCCACGAATGGTATAACCAAGATTCATACACATGCGCGCCGCATCACCGACGATAACATACCCATTACCACCCAATGTAGGCAGAGCTTTAAACCCACCTTCAGGTACGAGATGCGCACTATGCTCCTTCAATTGACCATTTTTTAATAATGGTGCAATTCTTGGATGGCTTGTGAAAGCTAATAGCATTTCATCTACCGATTTATTGGCTTTACCGATATCTTCAAGGCCTACAACCATACCTACGGAAAGGCTGTCTTTATTCGTATAAATAAAGCCACCACCCAATAAGCCATCGGTCATATCGCCCAAAGTAAGCCACGCCATCCCCTCATCGCCAGATAGCATGAGACGATTTTCAAGATCCTCTTTTTTGAGTTTATATACTTCTTTCACCCCTACAGCCATTGTTTTTGGATCTGTAGGACCTGTAAGACCAGCTTCTTCCAATAATAATGTATTAGAACCTTCTGCGATGATAACTAGTTTTGCATATACTTCGTCATCGTGACAGCGAACCCCTATTACACGGCGACGTTTTCCTTCACCTTCGGTAATAAGCTCAGTTACCTGTACATTAGACACGAGGAGAGCCCCTTTTTTCTCCGCCTCTTCTGCTAACCATTTATCAAATTTAGCACGTAATACTACGTAGGATTCTTCATTAGGTTCACCATCTTGGTAACTATACTCGATGGTGGTCATTTCATTACCCGTACCAATAGAAATACGCTCTTTTGTCACCTTTCGTTCCAACGGCGCACGGTCTCTAAAGTCCGGAACAAGACGTTCCAAAGAATGTGTATAGATGCGTCCCCCCATCATGTTTTTAGCGCCTGGTGCGGTACCGCGTTCGATGAGTAAAACTTTTACCCGCTGCTCCGCAAGGCGTAATGCTGCCGCAGAACCCGCTGGCCCTGCGCCAACAACGATAACATCAAATGTTTCATTGCGATCAATTGCCATATACTCAGCTCCTTTAAATGAAAGCTTAGACTTACATAAGTTCATATAGTATATATATTTCTCTATTTAGAACCAAAATACCTTTAAAAATTATCACAGAAAGATGAATATATTCTATATTTTTCAGAAATATATTATAATAGTCTATACATGTTGTATATATACTCATTATATATTAATACTAATGTATACTTTCCCTTCTAGATGAGTGCAATAAAATTCATCAATTCGTGAATTTTATAAGTAAGTCTAGCTTTCACGGTAAAAGTAGCGTATGATAAAGGTAGCAAAAACCCTATACGGAGCAAGACGCGTATAATACGACCGCATAATGCAAGTCCACGGTCAAGGTTAGGAACTCGTTATTTTTTAATTAAGAGGAGGCCCTATGGACCCGTTAAAAATCTTGAAAGCATTATCAAATCCGCATCGGTTAGATATTATATTGTGGCTAAAACGCCCAGAGAAAGAATTCGGTGTACAAGTACACTCTAACACTCTTATCGATTTCTCTCATAGTGTGAGCGTTAAGAGTATCCAAAAGCGCTGCGGTGTATCGCAATCTTCTATTTCTACATTTATGAGCATCTTAGAGAATGCTGAACTTGTAGAATCGCGCAAAATCGACCAATATACCTATTTCCGTCGCAACGAAGAGGTTATTCACGAATTTGGCGAATGGTACAACAAAGAAGTATCCATACAGTCTGACGAAATTGACAAATTATTAGAAACGGTTATCTTAGAAGACACATCATATCCATCAATTGATGAAAGCTCCATACCTAGCGAGCAACTGGCAGTCGAAATACGTACTAAGGGACCGCAGCATGATGAAGAAAGTAAATAAAAGCCTTTCCCTACTTACCATATCTAGGGAAAAACGAAAAGAGCTATAATATTCAAAATTATAGCTCTTTTTTATGTGATACTATACCACTTATAGTATATATACAACTCATAACTTAAAAAGAGTGCCTTCCCATTTGGGAGGGCACTCTTTACTTTTATACATTTCGTTGTGCTTCGTAAGCTCTGAATAATTTAGATAATAATTCAGGAGCCAAGCGCAATAAATCTGGATTTTCACAGAAAGACACACGCAATTGTGTTTTACCAGGGTTATTATCGCCATTTTTACCGCTATAGAAACCATTGAGCGGTGCCATGAGAAGTGTATATTCCTTGCCGTCATCAAGGCTTACTGCACCGTGTTCGGCACACCAAGAAGCAAATTCTACACCATCAAAGCCAGGTTTTGCAACCTTTCTCACGTCGATTACAAAGTAAATAGACGCTTCAGGGCGAGACACGATAAAGTCCGGTTCTGCCTCTTTAAAACCTTTGTGGAGTTCAAAGATCATTTGACGATAGTAGTCGCGTTGTTGCTCATACCAGTTGTGCAATTGCGCATAGGACTCATGTTTCAAAGCGCCAAAAATATATTGGCCCAATGTATTAGCGCTAAGATTTGCCGTATATTCCGCAACAGATTTTTCATAACATAATTTATTATCCGTAATGATAGCTCCAATGCGAAGTCCGCACGCATTCCAAACCTTGCTAGCCGTTTCAAGGCTGATACGGCGGCCTTCGATGCCAGGCACGTCTTTATCGGTTAAGGCCCAAATGCTAGATGTTTCTTTCCCTTTTTCATAAGCCAATTCACGGTACGCTTCGTCAGAGATAATCCATAAATTATGTTTAACGCACAATTTAGTATATTCAATAAGCGTTTCTTTGCTAAATAATTGACCTGTAGGATTATCATAAGGAATGATAAGCAACGCCCCAGGTTTTGTCTCGATAATGCGTTGCTCAACAGTCTCTACAGAGGGCAATTCAAACTCACCATTTTCATTGAGCTCCCGTTCTACAGTAACCGTTTTACGACCAATGCGAAGACCTACTGCATCATAGTTTGTATAAGAAGGATTGAACATCAAAAGAGGACGTTCTTCTTCGCCAGCACCACCACATACGCCGAGCATGATGATTTCCATCGCCATGGATGCACCGTCTGTTACAAGTACATCAAGCCCTGTTGTATCAAAGCCTTGGCTGCGCAAAATGTGGAGAAACGCTTCTCGACACTCATCAGTGCCCGTAGTTGGTACATATGGCACAATCCCATTATGGAACGGGCTATTGACACCGCCCAAATCAAACAACCTACGCTGCATGGCGGGATGCATAGGACGCATTACATTGCCAATAGAACCATTCACCAAGATAGGCGGGTTCTTACGTTCCAAGAATTTAATTTGTCCTAGGCGAATGCCAGACGGCTTCCGAGCCATCATATACGGCGATAATTCTGGTTGTTTCATTTCGATCCAACTCCTCTAAAAATCAACCTTCTCCATTGGAAGGTTTTGATAACTGTGAAAGTAACAAAACACTTACTATACAAGCAAATATACAAGTACATCACAAAACATAAACTATGAATACCTATAGATAGATACATAATATTATAGAGCTTTTACTATAGAAAATCTATAGTTTTATAACATATACTTATTTACCTATACTTAATTTATCGGTTATTGAAAATAACTCTCATGGTACTTAGTGCGGTCCCAATATACCATCAAAAACTATAATAAAAATGAAAGAGCCTCACGAGAGGCTCTTTCACCATGATATAGATTACTTTTTGAAGCTATACAAATAACTACGATGTAATTGTCAATTATTAGTATAGCTTTATAATCGAACCATTGCAGTAGTTATATCTATTAGATAGTCACTTCTACACCTAGACGGAAGTTGCGACCTTGACCTGGCCACCAGTCACCAGGGTTGCCCCAACGAACGTTAGATTGTTCCGCATAGTATGTATCAAAGATATTATTGATACGACCAAATACAGTAACATTTTCGCGTATGCGATAGTTAGCGCTGATATCAGCCAACCAATACGTTTTACGTGGGAATACATTATCTGCTGTACCAGGACGATTGATAATACCACGAATATCCAAATGAGCATCCCATTTAGCATCGTTGTAATCAAGGCCTGCGTTAACAGCATGTTTTGGTACATATCCATCACGGTTTGCTTTGCGAGTTGGTGTTGCATCGATATGAGTATACGTATAGCCAAGACGTGCGGACAAGTGATTAGTCAATTGTTTACGCACATCCGCATTGATGCCACGAGCTTTTTCAGTGTCAAAATTGCGATATTGACCTGTGAAGTTTGCCGGATCAGTCATAACCCAACCGATTTTATCCTTCGTACTACGGCTGAAGAAGCTAAGATTACTATTCCATGTTTTACCGAATTTGTGGTGTACACCTAAATCAAATTCATGACCTGTTTCCGGTTTCAAATTGCGGTTGCCATTGAAACCATCAAATAATTGGTATGGTGTAGGTGCCAAGAAGTACTCTTTATACGCAGCATACACATTTGTCTTCTCATTTACATCATAGCCGAGGCTGATGGATGGAGATGTATGAGTACCGAAAGAGGAATGGTGGTCAACGCGGATACCAGGCGTTACAGTCCACTTAGGAGCAAATTTCCATTCATCTTGAATAAAGTAAGATGCGTTCGTAAGCTTCACGCCGCCCATGTTAACCACTTTATCTTGACGCCAGTCAAAGCCACCTACTACAGTATGGTCTTTTGCTTTATACGTAACCTGATCGCCGATACCACGAGTCTTCACATCCGTTAAGTACCCATCATATGTTGTTTTATAATGATTGTTCATCAAGTATAATTGATGGCTCCAACGATTGCTGATTTTGTTGTTCCAAATCGCGCGTAAGGAGTCATTTGCTTCATTACCATAACGAATGTGATTAAGGGCACCCAAATGGTCGGAGTACATTACATCACCACGATATGTGTCGTAAGATATTTTTACATCGTTCTTATCATTGATTGTATTGCCCACCATGAAGGATGCAGTATGGCTGTTGCCATGTTGAGGAATGTGCACGCCATGACCATCTTTGTAAGAACCAATGATATCTTTTTGTACACCTACACGCCAGTACCAATCTTTTTTGCTACCTTCGTTGGTAATTGCGTATTGCTCTAAATCATTGCTACCGCCCATTACTCGAAGTTTAGTTTGTACACCTTGCTCAGGTTTTGCAGTGATTACGTTTACTACACCACCGATGGCACCGGAACCATACAATGTAGAGCCTGCACCACGTTGAACTTCAATGCGATCAATGCTAGACATATCTTTCAAAATAGTCATCGGCGGGTTTACACCAGCTGCGCCCATATTAATGCCGTCTACCAAGTATAATACTTGGTCGGAACCATTGATGCGGAACGCATTGGAGTTCGTGTAACCTACGCCACCACCATACGTATTAATATCTACGCCCGGTACGATGTTCAAGGCTTCGTTCATATTCGTAGCATGGCGCTCACGAATATCATCACCTGTTACTACGCCTACACTAGCTGGCACTTCTGAAAGCTGTTGTTCACTACGAGTTGCGGTAACAACAATGGTATGCGATTCTTTCGCATCCCCACCCTCAACAGCTAATACATTTGGTGCACTCAAAGTGCTACCAAATACGAGGGCTAACCCTACGTACATAGATAATCGTTGCATTCTTAATACTTTCATAAAAACCTCCACACACATTAACCTACATACCATATATATATTGTGCCATAGAAACCATTGCCCGTGTCATAAATTGAGAATAACTCATGACCTGCAAGGAATCTACAAGGAACACACGACGATTAGCAATGGCCTTAACACCTTGCAAAGCAGGGTCAGAATAGAGCTGTTCTGCCGTTGCCGGCGTAGTACCATCCGAAGTATAGGCCACCGACGGGATGATAATAATGTCCGGATTTGCTTTAATTAAATCCTCTCGCGTCCCATTATCAAAAGGTCCTAAGCCTAATTGAGCAGCCGCATTGGTGACTTTCAAATATTTAGTCATATCATCAAAGGTTGACCCCTTGCCACCGGTTAAACCAAATTGCGTATAAAATGCCACTACAGGTCGTTCACCGGTATGTTTATTTGCTAATTCTTCTACAGTTTTCAGGTCTGCATCCATACTAGCAATCATCTTTTCATCCGATGCATGTAAGAGTCCTGCAATTTCATGAATAACAGCCTTTGCCTCTTCTACCGTAGTAGGCGTCTTGTAGACGTATACAGGAATTTGCATATTTCGCATTTCCCCAATCGCATCAGGAGACACCCAGTTAGGAACTAATACTAAGTCAGGTTGTACTGAAAGCATAGATTCAGCAGTTGCTTTCACATGTTTCTCAACCTTGGCAGACTCGTCAGGCACATTGTTAGGCACAGTGCCAACAGCTGCCACTCGGCTCGGATCAACCAAAGATAACACAATATCCTCTGTGCTCGCAGCGATGGGAACGATGCGCTTCGGCTCGTTAGGCACCGTAACGGCTACCCCTGCTCCATCTGTAACTTGATGGGTCGTGCCTGTAGTCCCTGTTTGCGTAGGACCACAGCCGAGCACCAGAAGTACCATCATTAATATGGTACATATAATAGATATTCTTTGTTTCATATTAACGACCTTCTATAACACCTTCCATGGAAATATATAGGGACTGCAATTCCTCCAGCATATCTGGAGCTGCATCCCAATAGCCACGTTGAGCAGCTTCTAACAAAATTTCTGCAATGCGCTGTAAGGCCCAAGGGTTTACATTGCGCATCCAGTCTTGCACCACTTTATCTAAAGCATATTTGTTAGCATACCCCTCATAAACCCAGTCAGGCACCACATCACTGGTAACATCCCAGCCAAAACTATGAGAAACCACATTAGACATATCCGATGCCCCTTTGTAGCCATGGTTCATCATGGCCTGAATGAATTTCGGATTCTGCGTTTCTCCTTGTACAACGCGGCGAAACTCATCTGATAAGGACCGCATCACGACGCGGCTGCGATCTGTACTATCCCCCACATAGGCACGAGGGGCACTACCTTTTGCATTTCGCACCGCCGCAATGAGACCACCATGATAACTATAATAATCATCAGCACTCAAAATGTGCGTTTCCCGATTATCTTCGTTCTTAATGGTTACATCCATCGTAGTTAATCGCCGTTGGAATAGCCTCATATCCTGAGGAATGTCCTTGTGCAGGTGAAAGCTACTCCACTTGCTGTAAACTTTTGCAATGTCGCTTAAGGACTCCCAATTTTTCCCTTCAATCAGGGCACCCACACCCGTGCCATAGGCTTGTGGTGGGTCGCCAAAGATACGAAGGCGCGCCTTTTTAGTGGCTAGCATAGGATCTTCACCTTGTTCAACAAGCCAATCCACATCATCATGAATGTGCTTTTTCACGTAGTTGTCTTCCAAGGACTCATCTAATTCTGCTACCATTTCAACGGCCTTGTCGATCCAACTAATGGCAGTAGGCATCATATCTCGAATAAGACCACTGATGCGGCCCATCACGTCGATACGAGGGCGTTGTAATTCATCTAGCGGAATGACCTCGAGACCTGAAATACGACCGTTAGATTGCCATTTAGGGCGAACCCCCAGTAAGTAGAGGAATTCACCTAAACACTGACCATGACTTCTAGAGTTGCTACTAGCCCATAAGATAATCCCTATCGTCTCGGGATAGCGCTGTTCATTTAAAATATAATCAGCCATAACTTGATCTGCAAGCTCTATACCTAATTGGTAGGCTATCTTTGTAGGCAAGGCTCTTTCATCTAAACCATAAAAGTTACGACCCGTAGGTAATACATCGACTTGACCACTCGATGGGGCTCCACCGGGGCCAGGTTCAACATAGGTTCCTTGTAACACTTTAGAGATAGAGCTGAGCTCATTTTTGGTTTGACCTAATTTAGGTATATACTCACGAACTATGGCATCTACCAAAGGCTCTAAACTTTGAGGCGCCTTATAATCTGGTTTATGTATAATATTAGACACAAACGCTCGTAATTCCTGCCAAATTCGATCGATAATCACACTATTACGAATTCCGTCATCATTGATTTCGCCAGCATGTTCCTCTAGATACGACCAATCATACCCTAACTCAGCGGCTAGCATTTCAAGACCTGATGCAATATCTCCTTGAGGGGTCCGTATGATAGCAGTAATAAATTCTTCTAAATCTGTCCCCTCAGGGCCTTGACCCAAGATATGTAAACCATTGCGCATTTGCATATGTTTCAAATCACTTAGCTTTTCATGAACTTCTGTAATTATATCGTCCACCACCATAGTAGGCCCCTTTTCTTCATCGATAAGATGACAGGCCAGGGCCTTTTCGCGAATCACTTCGCCTATGTCAGCTACACTCTCAGGATGCTCCTGTTCAAAATGACTATGCTCATCTAGTAAAGCTTCTAGCTCTTCAAATTCATCGTAGAGCCCCGCCGTCGTCATCGGTGGCGACAAGTGGCCCACTAAACAGGCTGAACTACGCCGTTTTGCTTGTATACCTTCCCCAATGATGGTTGTCCAATACGGATAAATATTCGGCAAACTAGCGATACCGATTTCAGGATAACAGCTAGCGCTGAGGCCAGCCCCCTTACCTGGTAGCCATTCTAAGGAGCCATGTGTGCCTACATGAATGACCGCATCAGCTTGAAAGACGTTCCGCACCCAGTGGTAAAAGGCCAAATATTGATGCGGTGGAGGTAAGCAAGGATCATGATAAATAGCAGATACATTCTCTCCAAAGCCTCGTGGCGATTGTACCGTAATCCACAGATTGCCATTGGAAAAACCTGGAATGATAACTTCATCATCGTAGACAAATACATCTCCTGGTGCCTCTCCCCAAGATGTAACCATAGCTTGTTGCGTATCTGCTGGCAGTGTTTCAAAGTATGCTTTGTAATCCTTACTGCTCAAGCGACCTTCAGCCGAAGCTAGCAACTCATCGGTAAGCATGGAGCGGTCGTTTGTCATGTGGGATGTAACAATGTCCATTAAATCTGCACTCGTATCAGGCACAGAATCTATCGTATAACCTTCCTCTTTCATCTGTTCTAATAATCGTAGCACCGACTCAGGCGTATCAAGGCCTGCTGCAGAACCAATATTAGAATTCTTAGGCGGATAGTTGTGTAAAATAATGGCTATCTTTCGCTCAGATACAGGAATATACCGCAACTTAGACCATTTAATAGCTCGCTGAACGACGGCGGCAATGCGCTCTTTCACAGGTAAATACACATAGTGACCACACTCATCAAAGGTCTGACAGGCCACTACACCGCCTTGAATAACACCATCTAACTCAGGCTGTGATATGGATAAATTCACATCTAACGGCGTAACTCCTTGAGGATTCTCAACCCAGGACTTCTCATCCATGTATATGGTATACCCTTGAATGATAGGTACGTCCTGTAATTTTAGCTCCTCCAAGGTTTGAGCCCCTAAGGACTGGAAGGAGAATTTACAAGTATTGATAAGCACGTCAAAGGGGAATACATTCTTCCCAAAAAGATGGTTCATGGACAATTTCATATTCGGAATGCCTACGCGAGGATTCGAACCGTATTGCCCATAAAAGATAATCGGATTGTACTGATGTTTATAAATTTCTTCAAATAAGGCCTGTTGATAATAAATATCCCCCATAATCCACTCGTCACGGTAAAAGTACACCGCAATGGACGGCCAATCAGGGTTCCCTTCGGCATCCATAAACTCATCGTAGGTCTCGTAGATATTGCCTGCTCGCCCCATAATGGCTTGCCACGGAATTCGGTCAGGTTCTTCCCATTCAGAAATTGGTTTTGTACTGAAAGCACCGTTAATGAGCCGCACATAGTTCATGATGCCACTAGTACGACGATAACTTTCAAGACGAATCCGTTTATCCTCATCTATATTACGATACAGAATATCCGTTTTCTTAGGCTCTACCACATCAATCCAGTATTTTGGATGATGCGCATATAGCCATCGTTCAAGACGTTCTAAGAATGGCGAGTCTAAACCAACCCCCATGTTTGTTACGAGCACTACATCGGCAGCACGAAGGCGACTTTCAAAATCACCGTCCCAGCAAGGCGGCTTTTTCATATTGCAAATATCCACCTCGCCTTGTATCAATTCAGGGTAGGTAGCAACAGCCTTTTCTATATATTGGATTTGTTTTCCTAAGTTAGAAATATACATGAGTCGACTCATGATCTACCTCCGAGACACTCGCAAAATACGCTCTGCCGTAATAGTATCCATAGCATAATAACTGCCATTCATCAATTTACATAATTCCTTAGCCAATCCAAGTTTGATAAAGCCCGTTTCCGTATCGATAACGATACAATCTACAGGCAAAGTACCAAGGATACGAGCCCATTGCTTGGACTCTGTTACAGGGTCCTCAGAATCACCCGACGTAGCTCGACCATCGGTGATACATATAATCTGAATTCGTTCCGCCCGATGGGCACGCAACAATCTATCGCACAGGGTATAGGCCATCCGTAAACCGTGAGCTAATGGCGTTTTACCACCTGTAGGCATAGAGGCTAACAGACTCTCTGCTCGCTCTACGCTGCGCGTGAAAGGCAATAACACCTCTGCCGACTCCTTGCGGAACGCAATGAGCCCTACCGAATCACGGTGGATATAAGAATCTCGCAAGAGACTGAGAATAGCCGCTTTAGTGGCCTCCATGCGATGACGCGCCGCCATAGACCCACTGGCATCTACTACGAAGAGCTGGTATGCGCCAATGCGCTTTTCACGGGCTTTTCGGCGATAATCCTGAGGTTTTATCACTATAGATAATCCCTTGCCGCCTTGATCCTTTAATTGCCGGGACTGAGTAGATAGTTTTTCTTGTTCCGTTTTAGTAGCAGCTCGCCATCGTTGGTAGGGTGCTGCTGCACGCAATGTATCGACTAGCGCTAAGTCCTCTAGCGCATGTTCATCTTGGTAAGCTCGAATCATACGCCCTCTAGTATCCTTTGTTTTAGTCATGAGGCGGCGACCGGAGCCCTTGCGATACTGACGGTCTACTGTTTTAGAGGATTCGAGTTTCCATTGGAATAATTGGTTAGCTATACGGGCAACCGTATCAGGCAAAAATAAAGAGGATAAGCGTTGTGAGTCGTCTCCACCTACGTTCATAGCCTCAGAATCACAGGATTCCTTCTGTGTAGCATCTAAGTCGTTAGATTGATTAGACCCATCAGCTTCACTTGAATCGTCTTGCTGAGAAGATGCATCTTCTGCACTATTCATAGCAGAATGAGTGTCCCCATCATTAGCGTTTGAATCCTTAGGAGCTGCTTCATTGCCCATAGAATCATTTTGGTCCGCTTCATATTGTGCATCTTCATCAGCTTGGTCCGATGCATGTTCGGCCCTATTTTCTAGTTGATTTCTATCCGTTTTACTATTTCCATTCTCCCCTTGTGAAGGCTGTGATGTGGTTGTGTCATCACGCTTCATCCGATGAGGCAGTACATAAAGAGCGGCCCTCTCTGCATGAATGGGCTTACAGTAAGAAACACCATCAAGAAGCGCCAGTGATTTCATAACTTGGAGCAATACAAACTCTGCACCATGACCTACAGTACGAGCTTGAAGTGCATAGGAAATGGCTAATGAAATCATTGCATCAGGAACGGCAATAGATGAAATCCGCTTATGATCGATTAAACTGACTACATCCTCAGGTGAGTCCTCTTCTATGGAGGCTGACACAGTATCAGCGCAAGAAATTCCATCTCGAGTTTGTTGTAATACCGCTACCCTAGATTCCAATGAAGCTGGTTCCATAGATACATGTACGTCTACAAGTTCCCATTCCGCATCAGTTAAGGCTCTATCCTCATGATTTACAGTCATAATCAGCAAGATTTGTCGGCGTTTTACCTCTGTTAATACGGCATGACGCACTTCTGTGGATAGCACATGACCATCATCGATGAGCCAGCATCGCGTATTATCGTCATCTAATAGACTAGAGGACATGATCATCTGGCCTTGCTCGAGAGAGGCTTCAAAATCGATGCTTTCTTGAAGTTGCGAGCTATCTATATAAACCGGTATAACACGATAGGGAATATGCCATATCTCGAGGCACTGGCGAACCATAAAACTTTTACCGACACCAGTTCCCCCAGAAATGACGATGCTATGTATCTGGTCGTTTACAAGGCCTATTTTGAGCGCCTCTTGTACAGATGTATCCATAGCTAGCCCTCGATTACCGCAGATACTGCTGTATCGATGCGGTCTTCGTCGTGACCTTGTTCTTCAAAAGGCAATCTCCGCATGCGATGTTTTAACGTCAATCTTGCAGCCACCTTAATGTCGTCATCTACGATTTGTGAGCGACCGTGAAAGGCTGCATGAGCGCGAGCGGTGTGCATCATCGTAATATCTGGACGATGGCCATCAACGCCAACGCCGATACTAATGCTTGCTATCTTAAGCAAAATATCATCGGAGGGAATAATGGTTGGCAATAAGTTGCGAGCTTGTAGCAGGCGCTCATGTAATGCTTGCTCCGATGCCTCATAAGACGCTATAAACGTTTCTGGAGCATCGCCAAATGCAAGACGTCGCTTAATCACCTCCATCCGTTGTGCTGGATCCTGTTCACCATAGACCATGACGGACAACCCAAATCGATCTAATAGCTGAGGTCTGAGGTCCCCCTCTTCAGGGTTCATAGTTCCAACAAGGATGAATCGAGAAGGATGAGAATGGCTTACCCCTTCTCGCTCTACGGTGTTTACACCCATAGCGGCCACGTCTAGCAAAATATCTACAATGTGGTCATCTAATAGATTCACCTCATCTACATAGAGAATATTTTGATGTGCTGCGTGTAAAATCCCCGGTTCAAAAGCTTTTACCCCCTCTTGCAATGCCTTTTCTAAATTAATAGATCCTACAACGCGATCTTCCGTAGCATTGATAGGTAATTCTACTACGGTCATCGCATCAGCCCCTGTTTCCATAGCAGGTAGCAGGCTTGGCAATGCACGTACAGCCGTAGACTTTGCAGTGCCCTTTTCGCCCTCAATTAACACACCACCGATGGACGGATTGATAGCATTCAGCAAAAGGGCCAATTTCATTTCATCTTGACCAACAATAGCAGTAAATGGATATAACATAAGCCTGACCTCGCTAGGAATAGCAATACAAATATATCAAGATAAACAGGAAATTTACTGACCTATACATAGGTAACTATATGTCTATTTCAATTGGGGGTCAATTGACATCTCTCCACTAGTCTCTGTTTGTTTATAATCCTCAATATCCGTAGTTCCTTTTGGGAACACAAAGATACGTTGTTGTTTGAAATATGGATCGTCGTAAACTGCTGCAGACAAGTGGAAGGCAGCTTTTAAATTATCTGCAGTGAGCACCTCTCGCGGCGTTCCTACATCAACGATGCGACCATCGCTTATCAAGACGAGCTTAGTGCAATATTTAGCAGCTAATTCTAAGTCATGAACGACGATTAGAATCGTTTTTCCTTCGTCACATAACCGGCGACCTTCATAGAAAATATCATCGGCGTACACTAAATCGAGCGCCGCCGTCGGTTCATCGAGTAACAACACCTCTGTTTGTTGTGCTAATGCCTTAGCCAAGAATACCCGTTGTCGCTCACCGCCGCTCAAAGATTGTACAGACCGATGCCGCAAGTGATACACGCCCACCTCTTTCATGGCATTTTCTACAATGACCTTATCTTCAGGGCCCTCTTGTTGCCACCATTTCAAATACGGATAGCGGGCAGTCATCACAATATCGATGGCTTCATAGTCAAAGGAAACATTGACGGACTGCTGCATATACGCCACATGATGAGCGATTTCCTTGTCGCTCAAAGAAGCGATGCTTTTACTATCCCAGAAAATATCTCCACCAGATGTAGGATAAAGGCCACGCAATGCTTTTAACATTGTTGTTTTACCAGAGCCATTAGGGCCGATAATGCCTACGAACTCGCCTCGGCCAATAGCAAAGGATGCCTCTTTTACAATGGTTGTATCTCCTAATGTGACAGATAGAGATTGAACATCTAGTTTCATTAGGCTCCTCCTTTACGACGCAAGCGATGAAGTAAATATAGAAAATATGGTGCCCCTAATAGAGCCGTCATGATACCTACGCGAATCTCAACTGGCTGAGCAATAACGCGACCTAATGTATCACAGAATACGAGGAATAGTGCGCCTCCAACGGCCGCCATAGGCAATAGTATTCGATGATCTGGCCCTACTAAGATACGCACAATATGTGGTACCACAAGACCTACAAAGCCAATAGAACCACTGACGCACACCGCAGTAGCAGTAACGACAGATGCCAAAAACAGGAATAACATGCGGTACACCATAACAGGCAAACCCAAGGCACGTGCCTCTGTATCGCCAAGGACAAGTACGTTGAGGTGACGACCGAGCATCATCAAAATGACACTACCCGTCATGATAGGTCCTACCGCCAATAGAACATGGTCCCATCGACGATAATCGAGGCCACCTACCATCCAGAATAAAAATTCCCGCAAGCGATATTCATTAATCATCGTCAAGATGCCCGATGTAAAAGCACCGAGAAGCATACTAACAGCAACCCCTGCTAGCAACAATGTAGTCGTGTCAAGTTTGTTATTACGCCACGTTAAGAGAATCGTAATCCCAACGGATACAAAGGCCCCTACAAAGGCAAAAGCAGGCATGTAAAACATCCCGAGAGATGTCACGCCAAGAGCAATGGCAATAACGGCGCCGAGAGATGCCCCTGCGGATACGCCCATAATACCTGGATCCGCCAAAGGGTTTGAGAAAACACCTTGCATAACGGCGCCAGCGATTGCCAAGGCACCGCCTACGAGCAGTCCAATGATGAGGCGCGGCATGCGGATAAACCACAGTACCGCCTCTTGTTCAGCAGAAATAGGTTCAGTAAAACTCACTGGTATGCCCATACCATTCAAAATACTTTGGACGCCCCCTCCAATAGGAATCATAATGGTTCCTACATGGAGTGCCAATAAGCTCACGATACATAGCAATACCCCAATCAGAGTGATCGCCATGATGCGTTGTGTCTGTTTAGTCATGAGAATTCCTTTCTAATTGAGGATACACAGTATACATAATGGCCAGCATCGCTTCGCCAATATGCTGATTCATAGTATATAAGTACGCTGCCGGTAAGGGCTTAACGTGATTTTCCTTGATAGCCGGCAGATTTTGAAAGGCCGGATTTTTTAAATATCGATCCGCCAAATTCTTATCCATTCCCTTATAGGAAGGAATAAAGATATAGTCTGGATTCATGGCTAACACCCGCTCCTCCCCGAAGGGTATGTGTGGTGGTAAGCCAATCCGATCAGGTGCATTATAGATACTCATATAGTGACACATATCATCGAAAAGGCTTCCTGTTCCCGTATATCCGTCCATAGATGATACAAAGAGAACCGTCTTGCGCTGCTCAATTGGAATAGATTCTGCTAGGTGCTTTATTTCATCTATTTCACGATGAATCTTCCGAATGTAAAAGCTACCCTTTTCATCTTCGCCGATAATATGAGCAATATCCATCACATTCTGAATCACTCCGTCCACCGTAGAAGGGGTAGGTACCACAACAGTGGCTATACCCATGTGCCGTAAGCCATAGATAACATCAGCCGATATATAATCTGGCGCTATAACGAGATCCGGTTTCAAGGCTATGATTTTCTCCAAAGGATACGAACTCAACACTGGTTTTACCAGCTTTGCGCGCTTTGCCTCTAGCGAATATTCCTCATAGGTAGACAATTTATTAATGCCTGCTAAACGTTCTGGTTCTATAAGTCCTAATAAAATTGTGTCGAACGCAGAAGACAGTGATAAAATCCGTTTTGGATGCTCTGGAACAGCAACTTGAACGCCATCATGACTGTCAACATAACGAGTATATAGCGTTACATTTGCCTCCGATTGAGGTCCACAACCCGCTATACATACACAAAGGAGTATCATCAAACATATGAAAAATCCAATTTTCTTGTTCATGATGATACTCCTTGTATAGTTCTAATTAGTGATTACATAAAGACTAGAATTTTTGTGTATAGCTGAGTTGGTAATTAAATGGTTCATCCCAGTATTCCCAGTCACCGTTGGAAATAACATTATGACGGTTTAACAAGTTACGTGCATCTAGCCGCAAGGATGAGTTTTCATTGAACTGATAGCCTACGTATGCATTCCAAGCTATAAGATTTGGGTTTGTACCGCCATCGCGGTTCTTCATCCGTTTTGTTACAAAGTTGATGCTAGTACCTGCAGTCCAGGTTGAGCTATTGTAATGGATACCCCCTGTAAATTGCAATTTAGGGTTAGCTTGTTTCCAATAGGTCTTATCGATTTCTCGTTGTTTTGGATTAGAATACGATGCACCCACAGTCATTTTTAAGTGATCTGTTAATTTACGACCATATTGGGCTTCGATACCGACATTTCTATAGCGACCACCATTTACGCGAATCGTGTTTTTACCATTGCTATCCGGTTTCCAAGAGAAGAAGTTTTTAAAGTCCATATAGAAGAGCGCTACTTTCCAGCTATCTTTGTTAGTAATGTGTTTATAGCCTAATTCGTAATTCCAACCTTCTTCAGGTTTCAAATTACGTCCACTAACAGAGGCATAGCCTTTATTAATTTTCTTGAAAGTATCGCTTAAGTTCGGCATTCTAAAGGCTTTACCAACATTTATGTACATGGATGATTCCTTGTTAATACGATGTTGTAATTGGAACTGAGGGATTAATACGCGTTGATTTTTCACAGGGTCTTTAATATCCGAATAACGCAAGCCTAAAATACTAGTCCATTTAGGATTGATTTGATAGGAGTATGTACCATAAATGGCATAACTATTGCGATGTGGATTTCCATAGTATGGACCCGATGTAGTGCGATATGTTTCTCGTTTACCAAGTACACCTGCAATGAAATAGTCCTTGCCACCGCGGAAGTCCCATTCATGTTGCACATCGAAACCATATTGTCGAGCAATATAGTTGTTATCACTCAACGTATATGTCTTTTTGCTATGTATGCGACTTTTACCATACAAATCTCTATCATTGTAGAAGATTGTACCTGTAGTATTGCCATCTTTATAAACTAAAGACGCATTATTTTTAGTATCTTTATAAGCATATGTTGTAGAGTGAAGCTTTTGCTTAATAGGATTCGTTTCTGTACTCAACTGTCCAAAAGAAGAATTACCTTCAAAACGACTAAAGTTCAAAGTCAACTTATCATTTAATTTACCGCTCATAAATACACCTAAGGAATTCCCTTTGTTACGAGCTGTATAATATTCATAACCTCTAGCATAAGCACCGATATCGGAGCGGATAGGGGTTTCTGGATCTTGAGCACCAAAGAAGTTACGTTCCACACCAATTAAGAAGCGAGGCGTGCCATAGTTAATTTTATAAGTTTGGCGACCCATATTACCAAAACCTACCGTAGCAGAGCCCCCTTCTTTACTTGGAGTCTTAGTAATTACATTAATAACACCACTCATAGCATCAGCGCCATATAAAGCAGAGGCTGCACCTTTTAATACTTCAATGCGTTCAATAGAGCTAGTCGGAATAGAACTAAGGCCGCCCTTGCCATTGAGGTTCATCGGTACCCCATTCATGAGAATCAAGGATCCCCGTTCAAGGCCACGGATATTCACACGGCTATCCATAGCCCCATATTCAAGACCAGATGCACCATAGGAAAAAGACGTAATGCCTGGTACCATATTAACTGCATCAAATGCATTTTTAGCACCGCTATTAGCTAAGTCCTTTTGAGTAATAACATCCATCGCAGCCGGCGTATCTAAATCTAAAAGAGCCATGCGATTTGCTGTTACATTAATAGTATGGATTTCAGATACTCCATTAGTTTCACTCGATGCAGCTATAGTGGGAGTCTTATCAGTACTCACCTCTGCTGCATATCCATTCACAGACAATCCTATCAATGCTAAACCCACAAGTATAGATATACGATGCTTAATTTGTTGTCTCATACCAAATGCCTCACTTAACACATATATACATTCACACAATTATATAAACTACATATTTGTATTATTACACATTTATTTGGCCCGCACAAAACCCATACCCCTACCGCTACTGCATTCTCGGGGGATTGTATCGTTAATACATATTAAAATTTTTGTGTATAACTTAATTCATAATTGAATGGTGCATCCCAGTATTCATAATCTCCATTGGATACCACATTATGACGATTCAAAAGATTGCGTGCATCGAGGCGTAATGTAGCATCTTTGTTAAAGTGATACCCAACGTAAGCATTCCAAAGAGCAATGTTAGGATTCAAGCCGCCATCACGATTGCGCAAACGTTTGGTAACAAAGCTAAAGGATGTACCAGCTTCCCAGGTTAGGCTTTTATAATGAATGCCGGTTGTAAACTGTAACTTAGGAGCCGCTTGTTTCCAATAGGTTTCATTCATTTCCTTTTGTTTTGGATTAGAATAAGAACCACTTACACTCATTTTGAGTCGATCTGACAAATGTCTACTATACTCAGCTTCAATCCCAACATTGTGGAATTTACCACCGTTTACGCGAACGGTTGGGCGACCATTTACATCAGGTTGCCATTGGAAGAAGTTCTTGAAGTCCATATAGAACACGTCCACCTTCCAGCTATCCTTTTTATTAAGACGTTTATAACCTAATTCATAATTCCAACCCTCTTCAGGCTTAAGATTTTTACCACTTACTGCTGTGTATTGGCGGTTCACGCTACGGAATGAATCACTCAAGCTAGGCATCGTGTAAGCTTTCCCTATATTTAAGTACATGGAGGAAGCTTTATTGATGGTGTGCAACAATTGGAACTGAGGCGTTAACACATGTTGGTCCTTAATAGGATCACTAATGGCTGTATAACGCAAGCCTAAAATGGCAGTCCATTTAGGATTGATTTCACGAGAATAACTACTGTACACCGCATAGGTATTACGATGAGGCCGTGTATACACAGGGGCCTGTGTGGCACGATAGGTTTCTTGCTTACCTGTAACACCGGCAATCAAATAATCCTTACCGCCTCTAAAGTCCCATTCATGTTGTACATCTATACCATATTGACGAGCTACATAACTGGTTTCGGTCGGCTTGAACTGTTTAGCACTATGAACACGGCTTTCACCACGCATAGTACGGTCATTATAAAACAATGTTCCCGTCGTATTATCATCCTTATAAATCAAAGATGCATTATTACGGTCATCCTTGTAATGATATGTCGTAGAATGACGAGCCTGTCTCACAGGATTTCTTTCTGTACTAATCAAACCAAAGGAGGAACGGCTTTCAGCGCGATTATAATTTAATGTTATTTTATCTGAAAGTTTACCGCTCATGAACACGCCTAAGGAGTTACCTTTATTGCGCGTAGTGTAGTAATCATATCCCTTGCGGCCTGTATAGTCATACCGCACCGGTGTAGATGGATCTTGAGTCCCCCAGTATTTTCTATCGATACCAACGAGGAATCGATCAGTACCATAAGAAATATCAAATCTCTTGGAGCCTCGATTACCTACAGCTACCGTAGCAGAACCGCCCTCTTTTGACGGCGTTTTTGTAATAATATTTATAACGCCACCTAAAGCTTCTGCGCCATATAAGGTAGAGGCCGCCCCCTTTACAACTTCGATGCGCTCAATGGCACTGGTAGGTATAGAGCCAATTCCGCTTTTACCATTTAAGTTCATAGGTACACCGTTTACAAGAACAAGTGCACCGCGATCGAGACCACGAATATTCGTACGGCTATCCATGCCACCAAAATCTGCGCCAGACGCACTAAAGGAGTTAATGGTTACACCCGGTACATTAGCGACCGCATCAAAAGCCGTCTTAGCACCGCTATTTTGTATATCCTCTTGGGTAATAACAGAAGTCGATACTGGTGTATCTAAATCTAATAACGATGTACGATTAGCAGTAACATTTATGGTAACTTCTTCCTCATTATTGTTCATTGTTACATCTGCAGCATAACTATTAATTGACATAGTAGTTAATGCCATAAGCACTGCTACATAGACTTGTTTATTCATTCGTTTCATCATCCACGCCTCTTTTTTCAATTATTCCATATTATATATAATATTTAATCGTCCATTTGGTAATGTTTGTACCGCGGCGGATACGCCGTAGATGTGTCGGATGGTCTCCTCTGTCAATACTTCGTGAGGGGTCCCTGTACACACTACGGAACCGTCTTTTAACGCAATGAGACGATCACAATAGATGGCTGCTAGATTCAAATCGTGAATAGCAGCCACTACGGTTGCATCAAGGCGTTTTACAATCGTCATCAGTTCCAGCTGATACTTAATATCTAGATGGTTTGTCGGCTCGTCTAGCACTAGGCATTCTGTACGTTGTGCCAAGGCTCTTGCCAAAATAACGCGCTGCTGCTCACCACCAGATAAGGTATTAAAATTGCGGCTTTCAAAATCACTAAGTCCTACCTGAGCCAATGCATGTCGCGCGATTTCATAGTCATCAATTTGATCTCGATCGAGGAGCCCTTTATAAGGGGAACGGCCCATGAGGACCATTTCGAGAACGGAGAAATCAAAGTTAACCGTACTATGCTGCGCTACTACGGCCATTTTCAAAGCCGTATCGCGATGGCTTAAAGAACTCATTTCAGTGCCATCAAAGAAAATTTTGCCATTGTTAGGTTGAAGTACTCGGTATAAGCATTTTAAAAACGTACTTTTACCGCTACCATTAGGCCCAATAATACCAACAAATTCCTTGTCTCTTATGTGAAGGGAAATATCTTGGAGAATCGATTTTTGACCAAAAGATACTTTCACATTATCTGTTTGAATATTCATTATTCCCCTCCAAATCCGTAGTTCTTACGCACCAACATATACACAAAGGTTGGCGCCCCAATGAGAGAAATGAGAATGCCGATTGGCAATTCTGCGTGAGGAATAATACATCGGCACAAGCCATCAGCAATGACGAGGAAAATACTGCCCCCTAATGCGCTGAACGGAATCAATGTCCAGTGATTTGTCCCAATTGTCATGCGCACAAGGTGAGGAATCAAGAGGCCTACAAAGCCAATCATGCCCGCCGCGTACACCACGAAGCCGATGATAAGAGAGCTAATAATCAAATACACTTGGCGATATCTATGCAAATCGCGACCTAAGGTAATAGCCACCTCATCACCGAGGAGCATCATATTTAAAATTCTGCTTTGAGACCAGAAGAAAATAATACTCACTAGGACAACGATGGCAATAAAGGGCAACATATCCCATTTAGCGCCCGCAAAGCTCCCCATCAACCAGTACGTAATGGTTTGGATGCCTTCCTTATCGTCCGCTAAATAGACTACAAAGCTAGAGAAGGAGCTACACACGGCACTTAGAGCCAAGCCCCCTAAGATCAATTTCACCGAATTTGGTCGGCCACCCAAGTTCGAGATAAACAACACGCCAAAGGAAATCGCCATGGCCCCAATAAAGGCCATAACGCCGACGAAGTTCTCACCGAACATAACGCCTACACCAAATAAAATAGCTACCGTAGCACCGAGAGATGCGCCAGAGGAAATCCCCAAGATATAAGGATCTGCCAGTGGATTCTTAACGATGGCCTGCATGATAACGCCAGATACGGCAAGGCCTGCCCCAATAATGGCAGCCATCAACAACCGTGGCATACGCAATAACCATATAATGGTCTGCTCTGGACCATTCATAGGATCATCGATAGCCAAAGGGCTAGAAAATTGATCTATTACAATATTGAAAATTTGAGAAAGTGAAAACTGTACTGTACCAACAGAAAGTCCCCATAGAATGGCTACTGCTAGCACCCCTATGAGGACAAATCCGCCAGCAGTATATCCAATACGTTGTAGCATACTGCTCCTTTATTAATGAATTAAATCAGGTACCCCTTCTGGATATAGATTAGGGTACAACCCATGCGATACGATGTCGATACCATCGGATAAACGAATACCAGGACTATATACAGCAAGCAGAGGCAAGAAATGAACACGCTTATTGCGCAATGCATTAACACCTTGTAAACCTGGCTGCATTAATACATAGTTCATAATCACATCTGCTTGGCTATATTCGCCGTCAGATACGATCAAGAAAATTACATCTGGATTCTGCTCCACCACGTCCTCCATACTAATGGACGGCGTTTCTGTGTCAATTACATCGGCGTGCAAGGAATCCCCTATATTACCTGCTAATGTCTTATGTCCATACAATCGAAAATGCTTGCCTTCCACCTCGATAAACAATGCCTTTGGTGACTTTTCATTAGCCGTTTGAGCTACCGTGTATGCCACAGATTGTTGCATCTCTTGAATGAGACACTCTGCTTCCATGTTACGATTAAAAATACGCCCCAAATCTCGAATATATTTATACTCCATATCCATGGTGAGCGCCGATTGAGCCCCCAAGGAGGACTCTGCAATATATACATTCGCTTGTCTCGCCTGCCAAAATGTAGGTGTTTGTAACATTTTATTTGTGAAAGTAGATTTCCACCCTACCAACAAATCAGGCTTCATCATCAATACGCTTTCTAAATTGGCGTATTTCAGATCCTTGTATGGAATTTTATCGTACGCCTCACGGTATTCTGGTCGCACGTATTTGCGATCTGGAATCCCCATGCCCGCTACGATACGATCCCCTTCACCAAGAGCAATGATGGTTTCTATGGAGTTTTGCCACATCGCCACCACACGCTCGGGCACTGCCGTATAGGTACTTTCAAAAGGTTCACCTCGACGTACAAAGGATTCAATTGTCACTGGTGGCTGCAATTCGATATGTGCTGGTGTAGACTGATGGTCCTCAACAGTTACCTGCTGAGGACCACAACCTACACATATTAATAGACATAGTATTAATACGCTGAATCTAATCATTAGAATTTATATTTCGCCCCAATCATGAAGGAACGTGCTGGCATAGCCGCACTACCACGACCATTATAAGCGCTATAGCTTGTTTCATAAGCGCGGTTAAGAACGTTATTGACCACGATGTACGCAGTTAAATCTTTTGTTACATCATAGTTGAGGTTCCAGTCCACGATGAGGAAGCGTCTATGAGTGAATGCATAGTCACTGTTGCCAGTGTACCAGTTAATCAACAAACCAGAATATAGACGCTTGTTATCATAGGAAATGTTCAATGCATAGTGGTTTTGCGGACGCAAGCTGTTAATAGCCACGTTGATATCATCGCTATTGCTATAGCCCCAGTTTGGATCAAGAACCCAACCACCTTTAGATAACCATTTATCTTTCATATGAGAGTAAGACGCACTCATTGTTACATGTTCATTTAATCTGTGGTCTACTGTAATATTGAAAGATTGTTTGTTTTCTTTTGCATTAACTGCTGTTTTTTCAAAGTCGCCGGTTCTATTGTTCAAAATTGGCAATGTAGCGATGGCATTTTTCATACGCGTGTAATCATAATGAACTGCTACAGTAGTATTATTACCTTTACCAAACGTATGTAATAGGCCCCATGTGAAAGCATCACCTTTTTCATCATCTAATGGTGTATTAAATACCCCATCAACTGAACTGTAGTCGCCAGTTTTAAGCGGTCTCAAGATGCGAGTCCAACCAGCGTACATGCTAGTTTTTTTGTTGAACTTAACTTGACCATGCAAGCTAGGTGTCAAGGCACTTACACTACCTTTACCTTGGGAGTCACCGCTGCCACTACCTTGAATGCTGCTGTAATGTACATAACGTAATGCTGGTGTTAACTCCACATTGTTACCAATGTAGATTTTATCTTGTAAGTACGCATATAACGTATCACGGCGAATATCAGAGGATACTACATTACCAGCACTTTTAATAGATCGAGAATTCAACTTAGAACGGCTGTAGTCGATATTAGCGATAATATCGTGCTTATCAAGTTGACGAGTCCATTGAAGTTCAGCACCAGTTTTGCTTTCCTTATACCAACTAGTTGGACTACCAGCCATACCGCCAGTCTCTGCAATCCATTGGCGCAATGCATCACGACGGTCTGGGAATGGAGCCAAGTTAGCATCAACCCAAGCATTAAATTGCTCTACAGTTGCGCCATTAGGGAATGCCTTCGCATAGGCTTCACGAGCTTCTGCTTTTGTACCACGATACCAGGAGAATTTATCGCGACCTTCATAACGATGATCTAAACGATACAATCTTACAAAGCTTTCCATGTGGCCTTGGCGATCAAAAGTAAATTTTAAGTCTGTATCCAAGTTTTTAAACTTACTATAAGAACCATAATGACCGTCTAAAGCGAATAAATTATGGTAGCCAGGATTTCTAGAATCGCCGTACAAAGTTGGCGCATACCCTTTAGGGTTATTTGGTGTTATATATTTAGGATCTGTAATCAATTTATTGTTCGCATCAAATTGACCAATAGTAGCATTGGAAATGATACGACGCCAATCGTCTTGGTTCCAGTATTTACGACTAGGCGTAGAAATTGGATATCCATCGCGACCTTTTTTGAAGTTCATAGAAAACTGTAAGCTTTGTTTCTTATTGAACTCATGGTCAATACGCGCATTAAAGCCTTCTTCTTTCCACTTAGAACCAGTAAGTGTAGCTACTTCACCAGTATCACCATCTTTGTATTTTGAGTCTTGAGACATAGTGCGAGTAGCTGTTACAAAGTAACCAGTAGACGCATTCTTACCTGCCGCACCTTGTACAGTCAAGTTATAGCTATGCTTATTCCAGCTGCCTGTGGCCAAATCAACGGATCCACTGAAATTGCCTTTACCACGACGTGTAATGATATTGATTACACCACCTGTAGCGTCAGAACCATATTGAGAAGCACCAGGGCCTTTGATAACTTCGATTTTATCAATAGCATCCATATTGGTTACTTCATTGATATTAACACCCGTAGATTTAGATCCTCTTTCAGAGCTATCACCTAAACGACCAGATGTAATATTATCTACACGACGACCATCCACCAAAACTACAACGCGGGAGTCACCATTGATGGATACACCATTATTGTAGAATTGATAGCCATACTCACCACCACGGTAACCAGGATTTTGGAATGTAACACCTGGAACGCGTTTAATCGCTTCTGTTACATCGCGATAATGACGCTTTTCAATCTCTTCACGAGTGATAACCTTTACATCACCACCAGTACGATAATAAGATTGCTCAGTAATAGTATTACCATACTCATCCTTAGCCGCATCGGCTTTCACCGAAACATTATGAACCTCATAGCCTTTGAAGTTCTCATCATACGCATATGCTTGATACGTACCTAACGCTAACGTTACTGCAATAGCAGCAGATAAAATACGACGACTCGTCATAACCCCTCCACACACAATAAATACACAATAAAAATAATATTAAAACTAATCCTCTAACAAATGCGTTTCTTGTATTTTCTGAATTACAACTACACACAAACATAATTCATACATTATCAGCTATAGAAGATTAATTATAACCATAATCTACATTAACCACAATCGTAACTGGCTCACCTGTTGTATTCTCTATACCTCCAGAGCTCTCTACGAGGCTAGCAGCAGCATTATCGAGAATGCTAGAGCCACTACTACCGATCATATTCGCACCAGCAAAGTTGCCATCGGCATCAAAAGTGATTTCAAAGGAAACTCGTCCACTGAGTCCACGGCGCACCGCCTGTTGCGGCATCACTTTATTACTCTCAACACGAGCGATATAACCTGAACTATCGTAAGAGCCCCCACGACGTTCTACATCGCCAGGACCTGGATCACCACCTTTAGATCCAGTACCTTCATCACCAAGCCCACCATTACCAGCATTACCACCACCAGGGCCTGGTACATTGCCACTTCCTGGATTACCAACAGGATTATCAGTATTACCATTCAAATTGACTGATGCCGTCTCATTGCCACCTAAGTAAGGATTCAGATTTTTTAAGCCTTCTGTAGGCTTTCCCGATAAATCAGGCAACACACTTCCTGCTTTACCGCCCCCTGCGACGGGTTTGTCGTCAGGATGAATCTTTAGTTTCTCAGGCTCTTTCTTCTCTTGAGAAAGTTCTTGCTGCCCCATATCGAGGTTGATAACCAGATCCTTATGCGGTGTTTCTGGCGGTTTTAAATGGCCGAACCAATTCCCTACAACCCCCCAGTACGCAATATTGATAACCAATGCAGCTACGAAAGGAATTCCATATCGTTTGTCTACCATAGAATCACTTCCGTTCTGTAGCTACGCTAACAAACCGAGCACCACTAATTTTAAGATTATCTAAAATATTGATAACATCCTTATACGCAATATCCTCAGAGGCACGTACAATAAATGCCTGTTGAGGTTCTTTTGCAACAATATCTTGAATTTCATTGCCCAGTTGATCAGGGACAATCTCACGTTCATTAAGATACATCTTATGTGTAGCTGTTAATGAAATTGTGATAGGCTCAATCGTCTTAGCAGAAGAAGATGAAGCCTTCGGTAAGTTAAGAGGAATTTGTTCCTCTGTATTCATGTACAACGTACTCATCATGAAAAATACGAGCAAGAAGAAAACGATATCAATCATAGGTATAATCATGATGGTAGGTTCTTTTTGTATGCCTACTGAACTACGTTTCATCGTTGACTCCTAATATATAAATCCATAATAGAACCTAATTTTTGCTCTAACTTTGCAATATCAGAATTTACTTTATCTGTACACCAACTATGGATGGCTAATGCTACGATAGCTACTGAAAGCCCCGTTGCAGTGGCAACCAATGCTTCAGATACGCCGCCGGTAATAACAGTAGGCGCACCAATATCGCCTCCAACGGCTGCGAAGGATCGAATCATACCAACAACAGTCCCCAAAAGTCCAAGTAATGGAGCCATTGTTACCATCATGCTAAGCCAGTTAAGACCACGTTTTAAACGTTCATCCATGTAACCTACCACATCATGTAAACGGTTCTCTAAACCTTCCGCACTATATACAGACTCCACGATAGGAGACACGAATCTACTCAATGCGTCATCACTATTTTTTATAGAATTTTCTAGAGTAGACCAATTATTACTATTACGACCTGCATCAATGCTATCGGACAACTGTTGTAACTCATGATTGATGTTTCTGTACGTACGAATACGTTCAAATAAAATAGTACATGCTGCTAACATGAATAGTACAAGTGGATACATAACGAAACCACCTGCATTAAATAGGTGAATTGTATACTCCATCATAGCCTCCATATAATGTATAAAATTACGTATTATTTAACAAAAAAATGGTCATCTATATTATTAGATTAACCACCAACATTGACATTATCCTATAAAGCATGTATAAGTACAATAACCCTATACCCCCTCCCGTTATGGTATTTCTATAGGATTCCATTCTAAGCACATATTTCATCCACCTTAAATATACATCTATCCACCATATATAGACAACACTAAGTTATCGCATAAACAATTCATAAATATTACAAGAAATATAATAAAACCTTCTATAACAACTATATTTAACAAGATAATTTCTTATATTTTATGGTATAAACCCATTACAATTCACTTTCCATTCTCAAAAGATTCTCTGTATTTTTATGAATCTATTATTGCTTTATGAATATAATTTATTTACACATGAACAATATTCATGCTCCAAGGTTATCAATATCTTTACGGTCTATTTCTTACTCGTATATTCCTCAATACATCTTATAAACTTATTAACATATAAACTTATACTCAAACTATAAAAATTACAATCCATATAAAAAGAGGACTAAGCCTTCATGGGCTCAGTCCTCTGATTATTCTGATTATAATAACATAAATCCTTAAAGCAAATTATATGCCATTTATAACTCTCATTTATTTTTTAGCTTTATCAGCTTTCACATTTTTATTTTCTTTTACCTTTTTAGGTTTTTCTTGTTTAACCTTCACTGTTTTTTTCGCATTAACAGCAGAACCTGCAGGCTTTACAAATGCATTGTTAAGATTTGTTGCCACTTGCAATGCTACGTCCGCATTTGGCGTAGAAACAATGGATTGACCAGCTACCGTTACAGTGTCACCACTATAGGATGCAGAACCTGACGTAATTTGATTGTTATGATACAATCGTGCCAATTTACCAGCCATGTAATAAGCACGCTCTTCGCCTGTGTAGCGGCCACTACCTGCTGGAGTATAGATATTATCACCGTTTACGTACACAGTACCATTCGATACGTTTACATGATTCCCAGAATATGTGTACATACGAGAAATATTATTGTTCACTCGATCGGACAACTTTGGATGATTGTTAGGCGCTACCACTTGTGAAAGCCCTTCACGGTAGTGTTCCCCCACTTTGTTGCGTAGTACTGCCATAGAACCAGCTGCACCACCTACATTATATGGAGATTCACTTAAAATCTTAAAGCCTAACTCATCAGCGGCTTTTTCTTGACTCATCGTAAACACTTGATTGGATAAGTAGTTGCCTGCCACATTAGATAAAATAGCTGCACCTTCACTACCACCAGCGGCAATACCGACCGCTGTAGAAAGACCGATTTGCTTCTTAGCGCCATTAATAATATCTTTATGCTCGCCATGAGAGATTTCATGAGCCATTACATAGGCCAATTGATCATCATCTAGCGTATCTAAAGCACCCTTGTTAATGGACATAACGCGACCAAGTGTGGCAAACGCATTAAACTCCTCATCAGGATTCGCATATACAACGTAGGAACGCTTTACACTAGGTGTAGCCTCTAATGTCTTCATAATACGATTAACACGCTCTTGGGCTGCACTATCGTTTAAGTAACCAGTTTTCTCTTTTGTGCGTGCCAAACTCTCCTGTTGCCCCTCTGCAGAATTATCCATTTTATTTAATGCAGTAGATACGTAAGCCATAGCAATAGCACCACCAGCTAAAGATTGTACCGCAGCAGACGCAGCATTAACAGAAACCGTTTGCATCATAGTAGGTGCCATTGTCACTGCCATAGCAATAGATAAAGTAGCCGCTGTAATTTTCTTATTCATTCTCTCAACCTCTTAAACAATGATATAACTATATAATAAAACAATATAGAATGTAAAAAAACGCCAGAATTTCCACACTACCTATATAATATTACTTCATGATAAATATAGAATGAATAATGGAACAATCATTCATCTATCATAAGATGGTGCAATCTATTATGGTTAATTCAAACATTGCTAACTATTGATCTGTCGTTACTGGTTTAGCTGAAAGTACTACCGCTTCTTTACCATCTTTAGAAACAGCGCCACCATGTGTATAGCCTACTACATCAAAGCCTGCCTCAGCACACTGCTCTGCGATGCTTTCATAATTTTCATTCTTACCACGCGTACATGTAGAAAGATGTACCGTAGTAACACCTTTTTTCTTAAAAGACTCAATCTTCTTAGCTAGATCCCCACCACTATGTGTGAACCCCACCAACTCAATATCCTCATCAGCATAACGCTCAAAGGAATCCGCTTTATTCATAAATGCTTTCAAACAACCGCCACAAGAACAGCGTTGCATTGTCTCCTCATTCACGAGGACTGCAATTTTTTTAGTCATAAGACCTCCTATGAAAATATAATATTAGAACTAGTATAACATAGCTAAAAGAAAAATACGTATCTCAAAGCACGTTGACTAATGCAAATTATATATAGCTATTACCTCTCCAACCTTGGCTGGAGACGGCTCTAGCAGGGTTAGCTAGTCGAAGACTAGCAAAAAGAAAAAGGCCTACCTTTAGGTAGACCTTTTTCTTTTAGTCAATCAGCGGCTTCCTATCCTCCCAGGCCGTCTCCAGCCAAGTACTTTCGGCGTTTATGAGCTT
>OGFP01000171.1_pt1 | contig 37208 bp, 34 predicted proteins | sample 1570971 | NCBI WGS metagenome assembly OGFP01 (sample SAMEA2582033, study PRJEB24529) | metagenome | biome: Human gut stool | place: China | collected 2011 | reverse complement strand
AGATATAGATTTACAGCGTATATCTTATCCTCAACAGATACTTTTCTTTTAGACAATAAAATATGCTCCCTTCTAGGTAAACAAGTTTTTATTATTTCACTTGTCTACCTAGAAGGGAGCATATCATTTTCCCAACAACCCCCTTTTCTTTGTTTAGGTCATGCTCCAGCTTTTTGTTCATTCAAAATGAACGGTAATATATTTTTGATTACGACTTTTAGGTTTATCGGGAATCGTCATTTCTAATTTCCCTGCTTCTAAAAGCGGATCGATATACTTCAAGGTGAAATTTCTTAGATCTTTGAAACCACAAAATGCTGCAACTTCTTTCTTTGATTTTGGTTTTGTACAGAAAGCCAAAATCTGCTCAGAGACCATTGTTAGTTTGTTGACTTGGTGGGTAACTTGGTGGGTAACTTGGTGGGAGTTACCCTCTAAGTTGTAATTCACATTTTTCAAAATAACTCTGAAATCTGTCGCTGTTGAGGAAAATTCGGGCTTATATGCCTCTGTGCATCCAGGCAGCTTTTCGGTTTCACTGACGATTTTGCGTAGGCCATTTCCACGGCGTTCCATGTACTTCATGCGGTGGAACAGGTCAGCAATCACAGGGTTTCATCGCATGGAACGGATACTGTAAATATCGTATTCCTGAATTGAGCCGCCGCCAAACATACCGCCCGGAGATGTGATTTCCACCCGATCATCAAACATATCAATGTGGACTTCACTGCCAAGCACAATGTAATCACGATGGATGAGCGCATCGACAAGAGCCTCTGTCACAGCTCGTTCAGCATAATCCGGTTTGTCTACCCGATACTGAGCTTCTTTAATAAATCGCACTTTAGAATTATTGCGAATAAATTCACTGCCGCTTTTCAGCAGATAAATCAGATTCCCCTCGTATTCCTTATCATCCAGAGCATCATCAAAGATAGAACCTTTTTCTAAGCCGTTCCACCTGGTACAAAACATACGGGAGTTATAAACCGTGTGCTGATCGGTCATGAGCTTCCCGGCATTGGTCAAGAATCCATTTTTGTCAGCCAAACCAAAGGAAACATAATCGGATGGCTCAAAGCGGAGACCGGTTCGTTCCAGATAGGTTGTCTCCAGAAGTGTAAAGCTGGCTTCCTGATGTTCCGTTTGACGCACCAGATATTTCCCCGATAAAATATGATCCGATGAATCCTTTATTTCTGATAGCAAAGTTGCTATTTATGCCTGCTGGAAAAAATATTAGACTAAGAAAACGAATTGCAACTGAATTTATCTCAATTATTAGAGATGATTTTAGAATTATGGTGTCAGATAATATTCAAAGTTATGATGTTCTTTCTGCGGTTAATTGTTGTCGTCATATAGATGCGGATGGAATAATCTGTTTAAGTATTGCAATACAAAAAGTTTTTGCGTTATTAAACATATGCGTAAGTAAAGAATCATCATTGTCAGAGTTAAAAGCTTCTTTTTTGATGAAATCTGCTCAAGAGTGAAGAGATATTCGCTTGCCACAGATTTTGAATCAATCAGTAAGTAATTTGGAGATAAAAATGCTGTGGTAATTTCGACTCTTCATGGAGTTAAGGGTGAAGAATATACCACGGTTATTGCTGCTGGGTTGTTTATTGTGACGGGCCAAAGTCCGAGTTTGCTCGGGATGGATAAAATGCTGCAAGAATGGAAAGGCGCAGACCAGTTTATTATTGTCAAGGGTACCTGGTTTGAAAAATTGATGGCGGAATAATAAGATGCTGTGATAGAATGAAGAAAATGATTGGATGTGCAAACTGGAAGTGTTGTTTGATGTTAAGCACGCTACAGTAAGCGAACATATTTCAAATATTCTTGCTTCAGGAGAACTGGATGAGACTTCTGTCGGTTTTTCCGACAGAAGTACAGGGGGACGAAAACCCCAAATTTATAATTTGAATATGATTTTGTCTGTCGGATATCGAGTTAATTCTAAAAGAGGTATAGCTTTCAGAAAATGGGCAAATAATGTCCTTAAACAGTTTATTTTGCAAGGCTATGCAATCAATGAAAAGCGTCTTCAGGCGCTTAAGAAAACAGTTGATATTCAGTCAAGGATGCTTGCAGATGCACTTGATATAGAGGAGAAAGAATTGCCGCATCACTGTTCCTGGAATTTTTAGACAAGAACAATGCGTTGTTCTTGGATAGAGAGAAGAGACTTAGTGATGGAACGTTGGTAGCAATTACATTGATGATTGCAGAATCAAAACCAGAAGAAAAAGAGGTGATGGTAAAACTGGTAATGAATCTGTTGAAATTATAGTGGCATTGCATTGCTTTTATATTATAACTATATGATGAGATGAACCAACCTTGTTGCCCAATAGGCACGAAGTTGGCACAGTCACTATGGTGTCAGGAGAAAGTGTAGCCTGCTTCATATTTTTATTAGTGCATTACATAAAAATACGCACATACGCATAAACAAGGAATGAATATTGAAACGTATTTTGTTTTATGACAGAATATCATTACTAAAAAAAGTGCAGATGCGGAAAATCCTTTTTGCTGTTTACAATATTTACTGGAGAATGGAGTTGGCTCTGATCATATTGTTGAAATTGCATTGGACGGTATAGAGAACGAGGAATTAAGAGATCCCAAGATGCGTTTTTGATTTCCAAGGCAAGCCGTTACGACATTAAGGGAGGGATTTGCATGAAAAGAAATTACTGGGCGTTATTAGTTTTTGTGTTAATAATAGTATTGCAGTGGATTGGATTAGGATTTCATGGTCAAATAAGGTTTATTTTTTTGATAATTATATTAGTTCTAATTGTTTTATTGGCAATATTATTGCGGAAATAGTAAAAGTGAATAGCGAGGTGATTGTATGAAAAAGTTAATTGCATCAGTTTTGACATTAGTTTGTATTCTTACTTTGGCAAGGTGTGGAAAATCAGATAGTGGTGACTACCCTGCAACTATAATGGTAAATGGTACTAACTACTATTCCACTGATCATGCTGTTCCTGTTGAAGTGGACGAGAGTGTTATTCAATATACTACTTCTTATGCAGAAAACGGCATACCTCAAAAAGATGGCGAAGCCAATTTCAACAGAGATTTAGGAACACCTTATGCAGTTATTGAGGATGACAGTGTAGTTGTCCTTATAGATAATGAGTGGATAGAGTTCAAAGCAAAGTAAGATAACTTCAAGTCTGATGAAGAGCGCGAAGCGTGAAAGAAAATACAGAAAGAGGCTAGATACTATCCTGAATTTCTATAAAAAATTGATTCAGTTAAGAAAAGAACTGCCGGTTATTGCAAATGGAACCATTTACTCTGATGGAAAAGTAGATGGAACGTTGAGACCATACGAGTGCAAGGTGATGCGTTCCATCTAGAGAGTATAAATTATGTAGAGAAAGAATCAATTGAGGTTAGGATAAGAAATTCAACTTCAACTGAAATTAAACTGTATGAAGCGATTCCTGCGTCTTCTTCCCCTTGCAAAGAATAAATAACATGACTAAGAGAACAAGTGGAAAGATAAGACCAATTCCCATTCCAACACGGATATTATTATCAGAATTCTGGGTAACATAACCTACAATACCAGGTCCAATGCTGCCTCCCAAATCGCCGGCCATGGCGAGCAATGCAAACATTGCGGTTCCACCGGCCGGCATTTTTTTAGATGTAATACTGATCGTTCCAGGCCACATGATTCCAACCGAAAAACCACATACAATACAACCGGTTAACCCGATTACCGGATTCGATGATAAGGTGGTTAAAAGATAACAGATCACACAGAGGATTCCGGAACCTGTCATAAACTTCATCAAATCCATTTTTTCACCATATTTTCCAAAAATCAGGCGACTTATTCCCATTGTAATTGCAAACATGCAAGGTCCAATCAAATCCCCAAAAGTTTTAGAAAGTCCCAGTGCAGCTTCGGCATAGGCTGATGCCCATTGTGCCATAGCCAATTCAGATGCTCCTGAACAAATCATCAGGCAGATTGCCAGCCAGACAACAGGAGTTCGGAATAACTGTCTGACGCCCATTCCATTTCCGTCATTTACTAAATGTTCTATCGGACAAGTTGCGAAATTATATATATTAATCGCCGGAATAAGTGCCCACATGACTGCCAGCCATTTCCAACTATTCATCCCGAACAGGAAGAAAAATAAGCTCGAAATCAGTATGGTGGCTGCCGCACCCCAACAGTAAAAGGAGTGAAGCAGGCTCATAGTTGCTTCTTTATTTTTAAACGGGCATGCTTCGATGATAGGACTGCAGAGAACTTCGATCAATCCACTCCCCACAGCATAGATAATTACACTTATAATAATTCCGGTAAAAGGATTCGGTAACAGATCAGGAAGAAATGCAAGTCCAACTAATCCGGCAGCAGCGCATATTTCAGAAGTTACGATACATACACGATAACCGATTCGATCTACAAACTTCGCACAAAATAAGTCGACTAAAAGCTGTGTGAAGAAAAAGAATGTAGATATTAAAGCAATGTTACCCAATGAAATATCATAATCATTGTGAAATTTTAAAAATAATAGTGGTGCGAAATTTGCGGATATCGCCTGAGTGACGAGTCCCAGATAACATGCCACTTTTGTTTTTTGATAATCTGGCATAACAGAAAACTCCTTTGTTCTTTTTATACCGTATTATATATTAGATAACAAGAAAAAACATTGACTTATATCGCATAAATATTGTATTATATCGTAAATCCAATAAAAAGGTTGTTGTGAGGAAAGATATGGCACAAAATAAAATTGTAACAGATGAGAATTTAATGGAATCAGCAAAACATGGGACGGATGGTTATCCGTTTAAATGCTATTTTGAAAAGTTATCACAATTTGATTTTCATTGCATTGACTGGCATTGGCATACAGAATGGGAATTTGTATATGTTGAATCCGGAAACATGACGGTATGTGTTGGTGAATCGATGTTTTCACTATCAAAGGGAAATGGTATTTTTATAAATTCAAAGATTTTGCACAAATTTTATTCCAGTGATGAAACTGTCATCCCCAATTTCCTTTGTATGCCGTCCTTTCTTGCGCCGGAAAATAGTTTGATCTATCAAAAATATATTCAACCGATTGTTTCATCATCGTTGTCATACTTGATCTTAAACGGGGAGAATTTATGGCAAGGAGAGGCATTAGAAATTATGAAGCAAATATTTTCTGCACAGGATAGAGAAGGTGATGGTGAGTTGCTTACATCAGTTCTTATGCAGAAATTATGGCTGATTATTTATGAAAATATTGACAAAACATGTATGGAAGAGCAAACGGACGATTCCGGAACAGCTCAGGCACGCTTGCAGCTTATGATGCAGTTTTTGCACCAGAATTATGCAGAAGATATTTCTTTGGAGGAAATTGCCTGTTATGCTAATATTAGTAAAAGTACGGTGTTGAATCTTTTTAATAGATTTTTACATATCACTCCGATTAATTATTTGATTGGTTATCGGCTGAAGAAGGCAGCATTGTTGATTAAAAATACAGAGAAAAAAATCAATACGATTTCTTACGAAACAGGGTTTCATAATGTAGATTATTTTTGTAGAGCATTTAAAAAGAGTTATAAAATGACTCCAACAGAATATCGGAAAAGTAAAAATTCAACAGTACAATAAATGTTGCAGATAAAGATGGGCAAATTGTAGGGCTTTACATCCTGCATCCCAATAATATCGGCCGCTGCGGCCACCTTGCAAATGCAAGTTATGCAGTGGATTCAACTTGCCGTGGAAAGCATATCGGTGAGAAACTCGTAAGTGACTGCCTTGTACAGGCAAAGCTGCATGACTTTAAGGTTTTACAGTTCAATGCAGTGGTAGAAAATAATGTTCACGCACGTCATTTGTACGAGAGATTAGGATTTGTGCAGATTGGAACTGTACCGAATGGATTTCGTATGAAAGATGGGACATATCAGAATATTTGTTTGTATTATAAGGAAGTGTAATAATAAACAAATGTTAACTTAAAATAAAAATAAGTTGACAATTAAATAGACACAAAGACAAAAAATTATCGACAGTAAGTATGGTGTTGTATTTTTTGATTTAAGCATTGTTTTTCTCCTAAGATTTTGCAGGCTTGAGAAATAATACTGCGAGGTTATTTAATTTGCCGGGGGATTTTCTGCAATTATTCATATTTTACTTTTTTACTTTTATTATATAATTTAAATTATTTAGACTTATATGTAAAAAGCAGGAGGGATAATATGAAGGATATAATGTCGATAAAAAAACGTCTGGAACAGAAATCAGCAATTAATGGGAAGGCTGGCGTTGCAATTATGTCAGGCATGCTAAATGAGGAGAAGATTAGGAATCTTGTAATAAAGCACTATAATAGTATTACATGTGAAAACGAGATGAAACCAGAAATAATTTTGGGAGACGTTCCTGTATTCCGTGTTGATATTGAAGGAAATATATGTTTAGATGAAAATGGCGATCCGGTTTTAACACTTGATTTCAGCAAGGCAGATAAAATTATGGATTTTATAAAAAAACATAATGAGAAAAATCCAGATGATACAATACGGGTAAGGGGTCATGTACTCGTATGGCATTCACAGACTCCGGATTGGTTTTTTCGTGAAAAATATGACTCTCAGGGGGCATATGTGGGTAAAGAAAAGATGCTGAAGCGCCTTGAAAATTATATTCAGAAAGTGCTAGAGCATTATGACGGAGTAAATAGCCCGTATCGTGGTATTATATATGCCTGGGATGTAGTAAATGAACAGATTGAGCCGGACGATTTTCATCCAGAGAAAAACCCAGGATCAGTGCGCTATACATGTAATAACAAGAATACGGGTTGGTATAATATTTTTCAGGGGGATATTAGCTACATTACTCAGTCATTTGTTTTTGCAAACCGCTATGCGCCTAATGATATCAAGTTATTTTATAATGATTACAATGATGCAGATCCGGTGAAACGGGATGCTATTTGTGTTTTGCTCAGGCAGATTAAGGATACAAAGGGAGCACGTATTGATGGGATGGGAATGCAGGCACACTATCATATGGAGTTTCCGTCTATTGAACAGATTAGAGAAGCTGTGTATATGTATTCATCTATTGTAAATGAAATTCAGTTTACGGAATTTGATATGCAGTCCAGCAAAAGTTATGACGGATCAGACCGCGAGTTGGAGTTAGAGAGAGAGGGAGCAAGGTATAAAGAGTTGTTTCGAACAATTTATAGTCTTGATAAGGAAGATAAAATTAATATTACAGGTGTTACATTCTGGGGCACCCATGACGCAGTTTCGTGGCTACAGGTAGCTGCTTTGGTAGGAGGTGGATCTGATGGCAACAGACCTCAGATGCCGTTGCCATTTGATGATGCCTGTAACGAAAAACCAGCTTTTTGGGGAATTATAGATGCATGATAAAATATCGCTAGAGGAGAAAAGGATTGAAGTTATCATATTTGTTCAGTGATGGAATGGTATTGCAACGGGGAAAAAAGAATTATATTTGGGGAGAGACAAGCCCTGAAATTATAGTAGCGGGAATACTCGACGGCAAGAAGTTTAATACTAAGGCAGATACACATGGAATGTTTGTGGCAGAACTTCCGGATCTTCCGGTTGGTGGTCCGTATTGTATGGAAATAAACGGTGACGAGAAGCGTGTAATTAGAAACATTATGAGTGGGGATGTATTTCTTCTGGGCGGTCAGTCCAATATGGAATTGCGAATAAAATTTGTAACAGAGCGGTTTGCAGATGAAATAGAGAAAATAAATGATTCGTTTATCAGAAAGTTTGATGCTCCGAAAGAATATGATTTCGGAGAGAAAAGACAATGGCTTTCACAAGGACGCTGGGAAAGCGCACAGGGGGAATCGGTCCTTGAATTCAGCGCTTTAGGACTGTTTATGGCATTGGCTCTTCGAGAAAAAAATGATGTCCCGGTCGGGCTGATCCAGACTGCTGTGGAGGGAACACCGGTGAAAGCATGGTGTAGTGAAGAGACAATAAGGCATATGGGTTTTTATACAGATGAGTTGGAAAAATGTAAAAATGAAGACTATGTTTTATGTACGCAGAAAATAGAAATTGAAAGAGAAAAATACTGGATGAAAAAAGCGGATCAGTCTTTTGATCAAAGGACTGATAGTTTTTATAAAATAAGTATTCCAGGTATATGGAAAGGAAACATGAGAGATTTCTGTGGAACAGTTTTACTGGAAAAGAAGTTCTTTATTACAGAAGAACAGGTGGTTACGCCTGCAGAAATTCTTATGGGAGCGTTTACAGACGCTGATAAAATATATATAAATGGAATCTGCTGCGGTAGTTCTTATGACAGATATGCATCAAGGATTTATCCTGTAGCCCCAGGAATTCTAAGGGCAGGAGAAAATGTGGTCTGCATACATCTGTATGTATTCCGTGGCAGAGGAGGAGCAATGCCAGGAAAACAATATGGAATACGATTCAAAAAGGGGAAAGAAAGATGGCTTGATTTGTCTGGAACATGGGATGCACAGATTAGAAAACAAATGGAATATTTGCCGGAAAAGACATTTTTCAATTATATGGCATCAGCTATGTTTAATGGTATGATATCACCGGTAAGTCCTTATAAGATATGTGCTGTTATTTATTATCAAGGAGAATCTGATGTTGGACATCCGAATAGATATGCGTTAGAATTTCGTGCGCTGGTCAATGACTGGAGAAAATCTTGGAAGGAAAAGCAATTGCCGATTATATACGTACAGCTTGCTGGTTTTTCCGATGGAAATATTAAGAAACAGGGGACGCAATGGGCGGAATTCAGGGAAGTACAGCGGCAGGCAATGGAGATTGAAAATACGGCGATGGTACAGGCATATGATGTGGGCGAGTATAATGATCTCCATCCCATGGATAAGAAGGCTTTGGGAATGCGAGCTGCGCTTGCTGTACATAAATTGGTTTATGGAGAAAAGGAAGAATGTACAGGACCGCAGGTGAGGAAAATCAGACTGGACAGAGATAAAAGAGTATATGCTGTTTTTGATCAGCCGTTGCAAACTGGAAGTAAAAAAGACGGATGTGAATTAGTAAGTGAAGTTGAACTCAGAAAAGCGAACGGAGATTATAAAAGAGCATATGTCACAGTTGATGGAAATGAAATTTGTGCATGGTTGTCTGATGGCGAGGAACCAACGGGAATTCGTTATGCATGGAAGGATTGTCCTATGAATATATGTCTGTATGGAAAAAGGGGACTTCCGGTCATACCATTTATAAAGGAGTGGGGCAGGGATGCAATTTATACTGGAAAAATTTGTGAGACAGATAGATAATTTTTCAATCCGCAAAAAAATGATTTTTATCTACATATTCTGTATGATTTTACCAATCACGCTGACAGACGGGGTGATCATATATACGGTTCTGCATACAGAAGCACAGCTGCGCAGATCTGAAATGGAAGATATTGCAGATGCTGTTAACTATCAGATTTTTTATGATGTGGACACTGTTTCAAAAGTAGCAAAAAGTATATATGCGAATAAGTATATCAATGATTTCCTAGAAATGGAATATAGAGATCCTTTTGATTATGTAGTAAGTTATCAGGAATTTTTTAAAGATACACTTTTCCAAAGTTCAGATATGACAGGAAGTTCACTGACAACCTTGTATACAGATAACAGTACAATTGTAAGCGGAGGTACGGTCAGAAATCTGGATCTGATCAAAGAAAGCGGTTGGTATCGGGATCTGAATGAAAAAGGAACAGAACAGATGCTTTATTTTGCATATGAACCAAAGGTACCAGGAGCAGTAATGCATCCGGAAAGGCATGTCTACTTTGTTCGTAAGATGAACTACTATGGAGGCGGACAGTCGGAAAAGTTGCTTAAAATTGAAATGGATTACAGTACGATAAATAAAAATCTGCAAAATCTGAATTATGATACGCCCGTATATATATGCCATGAGGGAAAAATTATATTTTCAAATCGTGATGGCGAAAATATCGGAGATGAGTATGAAAAATTTTCAGATTACAAAGAAGTTGAATATAAGAAAACAAGTAATATTTACGGTGCTCAACTGGAAATATACGTGCTACGTCCAGAGACAGATCTTATAGGAAAGCTGGTGGAAAGGCTGCCTATGCTGTTGCTCCTTTTTTTAATCAACATCTTTTTCCCGCTGATTATGGTACTGCTTTTAAACCATTCATTAACTGCCAGAATCAGCAGATTGAGCAGTATTTTCAGAAACACAGAAGATGAAAATCTGGTTGAGATTGAAAATGTGAGTGCAAAAGATGAAATAGGTGATCTGATGAGGAATTACAATCGGATGGCATCACGTATAACAACGTTAGTAAATATTGTTTATAAAAATCGGATACTGGAACAGGAAATGACAGTGGCAAGACAAAAGGCTGAGCTTCTTGCACTGAGAAGTCAGATCAATCCTCATTTCCTTTTTAATGCACTTGAAAGTATACGGATGCACAGTGTAATAAGAAAAGAAAAAATCACGGCGGAAATGGTTGAAAAACTTGCTGTTATGCAGAGACAGTATGTGGATTGGGGAGAGGATCTTATTGAGGTAGGTAAGGAGATGGAGATTGTCAAGAATTACATGGATCTTCAGCAGTACCGATTTGGTAAAAGACTGTCATATAGGCTGGATGTGGAAACAGAATGCCAGCATCAGAAGATACCGAAACTGACAATTGTTACATTTGCTGAAAATGCATGTGTGCATGGAATAGAGAAAAAGACTGCACCAGGCTGGATATTTATTACTGTGTACAGAGAAAATGAGGAAATGTGTATTGAAGTAGAAGATACCGGGGAAGGAATGACGGAAAAAGAGTTTGACAGTATGCGGCGAAAGATGAAAAATGCGAGCATAGAACTACTGGAAAATGAAAAAGGCGTAGGTATTATTAATGCCTGCCTGAGACTGAAAATGATGTCACATGATAAAGTGCAATTTGAATTAAACGGGGAAGAGGGAACGGGGGTGTCGGTTCTGATACGCCTGCCATTTATAGAAAGTGAAAAAGGGTGATAAGATGCTGAGAGTACTATTAGTAGATGATGAACCATTTATACTTCGGGGAATGAAAGAGCTTATAGATTGGGAAGATGAAGGATTTGAGATTGTAGGCTCAGCAGCTGACGGAGAAGAGGCACTTCTTTTTCTGCAGAATCACGATGCAGATCTTATTCTTTCTGATATTAAAATGCCAATTATGGATGGTCTTGAGTTGCTTCGTAAGCTGCGAATCTCTGAAAAATATAGAGATATTTATTTTATTATTCTGAGCGGATATGCTGATTTTCAGTATGCTCAGGAGGCAATCAAATATGCATGCAATGACTATATATTGAAACCCGTGGAGGAAGAAAAACTTGTACAGGCACTTCGCAAAGTCAGAGGATTAAAAAATATAGAATTGGAGAAAGAAAGAGAAACAAAAAAACTGGAAAATGCGTATCTTTCCGGGAAACTTATCTCTATTATTCAGGGAAGATCGGATCCTCTGACGATTGAGTATGTTCAACAGCATATTCGTTTATCAGAACAGGTGAGGTATGTTGAAATCCTGATCGATGAAAAAAATTACGAGGACGACTATGAGGATTCCGTAAAGTTAGCAAATCAAAAACAGCTGTATAATATCTGTAAGGATTATCTTCAGGATGACAGTCAGCATTGTGTGATGGATGTCTCCATACAGGAAAAGGTCTATGATGTTGGTTTCATTTTATGCAGATATATGTATGAATCTTCAGATATTAAAGAATATTTGGGAGATTTTATAAAGTATCTGAGAGAAATACTCGGACTGCCAGTGATTATGATTGTGGGAAAAGAGGAAAAAAATCTGGAAAAAATTGCAAAATCATACAGTACAGCGAGGAGGGTAAGATCCTTTCAGGGATTCAGGGAAAAAAAGGAAATTTATTATTATGAGGAGGAAATGCAAATTCATACAAACGGGATCATGCTTTGTAAGAAAAATCTTGATATTCTCCTGAATGCCATTGAACAGAACAATCATGCAGAAATTATGAAAGCAGTTGACGGATTTTATGAGGAAATGAGAGAGCGAGGGATAGCCGGCGAGGTAATGCGTCTTAATATTAATTATCTTCTTTTTCAGCTGCTGCATCTTGCATCGGAGCTGGATGACAGTGTAAATCAGGAAGAGATATTGAGGATGATCAGTGAAGGGACTTTTGAGGCTGGGATTCTGCGGGGAAGTAAAGCTCATCTGTGTAGGGTCGCATGTGAATACGGGGATTATTTGGCTCAAATGCGTAAGGATTCCTCACGAGGTATATTGGGGAAAGTAGAAAAAGAGATTCGGGAGAGATATGCGGAGAATCTGACACTTAAAGAATTCGGTGAGAAATATTACCTGAATGGAGCGTATTTGGGACAGCTATTTAGGAAAAAATTCGGACAGTCGTTTAAAGACTATCTAAATAATTGCCGGATAGAACAGGCTTGCCATCTGTTGCTGAGGACAGATAAGAAAATATACCAGATAGCGGAGACGGTGGGATACCGGGATTTGGACTATTTTGTGAATCGATTTATCTCAGTGAAAGGTTGTACACCGGCAAAATTCCGAAAACAGGCGAAGACAAAGGATGAAAAGAAAGGGGCAGAAGATTTATCAGAGTGAAGTTCTATAGTTTATCCTGCTTTTTGATATACTTTATCTGATTTTTTTCAGGTACTGATCCGTTAAAATAAAGTTATCAAATTTAAGGAGGACAATTATGAAAGCAAAAAGAGTGACGGGAATGCTGCTGGCATCTGCACTTGCGGTATCATTGTTTACCGGATGTGGTAGCGGAAGCAGCGAGAATGAGGGAGGAACAAAAGAATTTACAGCTTTCTATGCGGTTCCAGGAGCTGAAATCAATGACGACAATGAGATTCAGCAGATTATCGCAGAAAAAACTGGTGTAAAGGTGGACGAGACATGGCTTACCGGTCAGACAGCTTCTGAGGCAGTAGGAACGCTGATTGCCGGAGGTGATTATCCAGATTTTATTGATGGCGGAGATGCAATGGGACAGCTCTATGAGGCAGGAGCACTTGTTCCTTTGGATGATTATCTGGATGATTATCCGAATATCAAGGCGTATTATACGGATGAAGAGTGGAATAAGCTGAGACGGGATGATGGTCATATTTACTGGATTCAGCAGTTTCAGAATGTTAAGGGAGAAGAGAAGGCTACGACGCATAATGATGAAGCCTTTTGGATTCAGACAAGAGTACTGGAGTGGGCAGGATATCCTGAAGTAAATACTTTGGATGAATATTTTGATCTTTTGGAAAGCTATATGGAAGCCAATCCTACAATGGAAGACGGAACAGAGAATATTGCTTACACAATTCTATGTGAAGACTGGAGATATTATTGCCTGGAAAATGCACCGCAGTTTCTGGATGGTTATCCAAATGACGGATCTGTGATTGTTGATCCAGATGAACTGAAGGTTATTGATTATAATACTACAGATACTGCAAAACGCTACTTTCAGAAATTGAATGAAGAATACAAGAAAGGTTATGTGGATCCTGAATCATTTACACAGACTTATGATGAATATATTGCTAAACTTTCTACAGGACGTGTGCTGGGAATGGTCGATCAGTGGTGGGACTTTGCATATAATGTAAATGATTCCTTGAAACAACAGGGACTTGATGAGAAAGGATGCAGTTATGTGCCGCTTCCGATCACTATCGATGAAGGAATTAAAAATCAGTGGCACTGTTCAGGAGGAGTTATGAATTCAGGATCAGGACTTGCAATTACAACAAGCTGCAAAGATGTGGAAGGAGCACTGCAGTTTATAGACGATTTGCTTAGTCAGGATATTCATAATCTGAGATTCTGGGGAGTAGAGGGTGTCGATTATGAAGTTAATGATGATGGATTGTTTTATCGGACAGAAGAACAGAGAAAGCAGGCAGCAGATACGGCATACAAAGCATCACACCTTTGTTCATATTCTTATTTCCCAAACTATAAAGGAACGAGTGATGATGGTATCAATGCAAATTGGCCTGATGATCAACCGGATGAATTTTTTGACAGTCTGAACTCGGCCGTACAGAGATGTTTTAAGGCATATGGCGCTGAGACATATGTGGATATGCTGGGAACGAATGAGACTCCTGGTCCATGGTATCCGATGTATTCATTTTCCGGTACGATGACTACAAGTACACCGGGTGGTGTGGCATGGACAAAAATGGGAGAGATAAAACATGAATATCTTCCGAGAACTGTCATGGCAAATGATTTTGAGAGTGAATGGAATACATATATGAAAGCCTATGAGGGATGCAATCCACAGGATTTCCTTGATGAGATGCAGGCGGAATTGGATCGTAGAATGAAAGAAGCAGCTAAATTCGAATAGGATATAACATACAAAACGGGCAGATATGTGTCATGCTTATCTGCCTGTTTGAAAAATGAGGTGAATTTATGTCTTTAGGAATAAAGAGAAAAAAAACAGTAGTGGATGAACCCAAAATTCATTTTAGTTGGAAGGAGGCAAAACGACAGAAATCCCTTCTAATCTGGTCTGGAATTATTGTAATTTATGGTATCATTTTCTACTATCTCCCATTGGGCGGCTGGGTGATGGCTTTTCAGAACTACAGACCGATTGACGGACTTTTGCACTCTGAGTTTGTCGGATTGCAAAAGTTTCAGCAGTTGTTTTCAGATGCAACTTTTTTACGGGTAATACGAAATACACTTGCAATGGGTGTGATCAATTTGGTGGTTACTTTCGTTGCTGCAATTGCATTTGCAATCCTTCTCAATGAGGTACGAAATACAATTGGGAAAAAAACAGTACAGACAATATCGTACCTGCCGCATTTCCTGTCATGGATTATTGTAACCGGCATCATTCATGATGCTTTGTCAGGAACTGGCATTATTAATGAATTGCTTGTTAATTTGAATGTTATTAATCAGCCGATTAATTTTTTTGCTCATAAAGAGTATTTCTGGCCTATTGTCGCTTTTGCCAACGTATGGAAAGAAACCGGATGGAATGCAATTATATATCTGGCGGCAATAACATCTATTGATCCGTCACTTTACGAAGCGGCATCAATTGACGGAGCAGGAAGGTGGGCGAAGATTAAACATGTAACACTTCCGGGAATAAGACCTACTATTATGATTCTGCTTCTTATGAATGTTGGAAATGTGTTGAATGCAGGGTTCGAAATTCAGTATCTGTTAGGAAACGGGCTTGTTCAGAGTGTATCCCAGACAATTGACATTTACGTGCTGAATTGGGGTATCAGTCAGGGAGATTTTTCCATTGGTACAGCAGCAGGTATATTTAAGAGTGTGGTAAGTATTATTCTAATTGTTATTGCAAATCAGCTTGCAAAACGCAATGGAGACGAAAGATTATTCTAAGGAGGGCTCAAGATGGAAACAAGAAAAAAAATAAAATCATCGCCCGCAGATAAAGTGTTTACAGTATGCAATACAATTTTTATGATTCTGTTTATTATTATCACATTGTATCCGATTCTGAATACGCTTGCTCTTGCATTTAATGAAGGAACGGATGCATTGCGAGGCGGTATATATCTGATACCGAGAAAATGGACATTGAAAAACTTTATTACTGTTTTACAGAAAGACAATCTGATCACAGGTGCCTATATTACTGTGGCACGAACACTGATCGGAACGTTTACAGCCCTTATTACTAATGCGATACTGGCATTTATTGTAAGCAGAAAAAGATTTTTATTTAAAAAACAGCTGTCTCTTTTCTGGGTTATTACGATGTATGTAAATGGTGGTATGATTCCAACATTTTTGCTGTACAAAGGACTTGGGTTAACAAACAGTTTCTGGGTATATGTGATTCCGGGAATGATTAGTGCATTTAATATGCTTGTTATACGTACATATATGAATGGACTTCCAGACAGTCTGGAGGAGTCAGCGCAGCTTGATGGAGCAGGATACTTCACTATTTTTACGAAAATCATTTCTCCTCTGTGCAAACCTGTTTATGCGACAGTTGCTCTTTTTGTAGCAGTGGGACAGTGGAATTCATGGTTTGATGCAATGTTGTACAACAGAATGAATGCAAAATTAACAACATTGCAGTATGAGCTGATGAAATTACTGTCGTCTGTGACGAATCAAGGGGCTTCGGCAGAGGCAATGAAAAATGCAACGGGTTCGGTTACTCCTGAGACAGTTCGAGCAGCGGCGTCAATACTGACTATGCTTCCAATCATTTGTATTTACCCGTTCTTACAGCGATATTTTGTTACCGGACTTACTTTAGGTGGCGTAAAAGAATAATATATAGGCGGAGGTTAAAGGATGGACAGAAAAGAAGCCAGGAGAAAAGCACAGGAACTGGTTATGAAAATGACTATAGAGGAGAAGGCTTCTCAGCTCAGATATGATTCACCAGGTATTTCAAGGCTTGGGATTCCAGAATACAATTGGTGGAATGAAGGGTTACATGGAGTTGCGAGAGCGGGAATTGCAACAGTTTTTCCGCAGGCAATTGGAATGGCTGCCTCATTTGATGAAGATATGGTTCGAAAAATAGGAGATATTATTGCAGAAGAAGGCAGGGCAAAATATAATGCGGCTTCTAAACAAGATGATAGAGATATCTATAAAGGACTTACTTTTTGGGCTCCAAATGTAAATATCTTTCGCGACCCCCGCTGGGGCAGAGGACACGAGACATATGGAGAGGATCCTTGCCTTACGGCTACTTTAGGCAAAGCCTATGTGGAAGGGCTTCAGGGAAATGGTGAGACGATGAAAGCGGCTGCCTGCGCGAAACATTTTGCAGTTCATTCCGGTCCAGAGGCATTACGTCATGAGTTTAATGCCGAAGTATCTCAAAAGGATATGGAAGAGACATATCTTCCAGCTTTCAAAGCTCTTGTAGAGGATGCGCATGTGGAAGCTGTTATGGGAGCCTATAATTGTGTCAATGGTGAACCTTGTTGTGGCAGTAAGACACTTATAAAAAATAAACTTCGGGGTGAGTGGAATTTTGAAGGGCATTTTGTTTCTGATTGCTGGGCAATAAGGGATTTTCATGAAAACCATATGGTTACGGGTACGCCAATGCAGTCTGCAGCAATGGCATTGAATGCAGGGTGTGATTTGAACTGTGGAAATACATATCTTCATATCCTTAATGCTTATCATCATGGCATGGTTACAGAGGAAGCTATTACGGAGGCTGCAGTTCGTCTTTTTACAACCCGTTTTATGCTGGGACTTTTTGATGGAAGTGAGTATGACAAAATACCATATTCTAAAGTGGAATGTAGCGAACATCTTTTGATAGCACACAAGGCAGCGTTAGAAAGCATTGTGCTTTTGAAAAACGAGAATGGAATTCTTCCGTTGAAAGAGAATGAGATAAAAACATTAGGCATTATTGGACCTAACGCAGACAGCAGGGCAGCTCTGATCGGAAATTATCACGGAACATCATCAGAATATGTAACTGTATTGGAAGGAGTCAGAAGATATGTGGGTGATGAGATAAGGATTATTTATTCACAGGGATGCGATCTTTTCAAAAATAAAACAGAACCTCTTGCCCAGGATATGGATCGCTTATCAGAAGCTGTAACTGTAGCACAAAATAGTGACGTGATTATCCTGTGTCTTGGCCTGGATGAGACTCTGGAAGGTGAAGAAGGAGATACAGGAAATAGCTATGCGTCTGGTGATAAGGAAGATCTTCAACTCCCGTTGTGCCAGCGTAGATTGATGGAAGTGGTGGCGCAGACTGGAAAACCGGTGATTTTATGTATGATGGCAGGAAGTGACATAGACTTGAGTTTTGCACAGAAACATTTTGAGGGAATTCTTCAACTCTGGTATCCAGGTGCCCGTGGAGGAAATGCTGTTGCGGAAATCCTGTTCGGAAAAGAATCTCCTTCAGGAAAACTGCCTGTTACTTTTTATGAAACTTTGAGCGAACTGCCTCCGTTTGAAGATTATTCCATGAGTGGAAGAACATACCGGTATATGAAAGGAAAGGCTCAGTATCCTTTCGGGTACGGACTAACTTATGGAAAGGCGGAAGTCCGCTCAGTAGAAGTGGTGGAAACAGAAACAGGAGCAAATGTTTTCGTGAAGGTGGAAAATACGGGCGAAAGAGATATTTGTGAGGTATTGCAGATCTATATCAAGTGTGAAAATTCGATTTATGCGGTTCCAAACCCGCAGTTATGCGGGTTCTGCAGAGTAAAACTTTACAAGGAAGAAAGAAAAACCCTTCAGGTACATATTCCTGGGGAAGCATTTACTGTTGTGGATGAAGAAGGACGTCATATTGCAGGGGGAAAGCATTATACAATCTATGCCGGTTTCTCTCAGCCTGATGCGAAAAGCGAGGAACTTACGGGTATGAGTCCTGTTAAGGTGGAGTTTAGAAAAAGGTAGACTGAACTTAAGAATGGAGAAAGCTATGAAGATTAATCTGGACAGTCCTGTTATTGTTTTTTTAACTACAGTTGCAGATTTTATGATGTTAAATATTCTGTTCATTTTATGCTGTGCGCCGGTCATTACGATCGGCCCGGCAGTCAGTGCCCTTTACACGATTACTATGCGCGAGGCAAGACATGAGGGTGGATATATATTCAAACCTTTTTTCAAAGCATTTAAAAATAATTTCAAGCAGGCGTTTCTCTTATCCATCTTGTATTTAATAATCGGAGCAAGTTTTGTTTTTGGAGTGAAATTTTGGATAGAAAAGCCGGAATTTTCAACGGTCAATCAGGTGATTCTCGTGATTACGGGAGTATTTGCAGTTATTTTTATTTTTTCACTTCTTTATGTATTTGCTTTAATAGCCAGATTCGATAATACTATTTTTAAAAGCGTGAAAAATGCAGTGATGCTGGCTGTTTTTAATCTGAGAGAGACATTTTTGCTGACTCTGATCCATGTAATTGTAATTGTGCTTATGATTTTTACAAAAGGTATTTGGATTTTTATGATGGTTGGCGGATTTTCAGTCAGTGCATATATAAATTCACTGCTTTTTATAAGAGTATTCCGGCAATATGAAAAGATAGAAGGAGGAAATCATGATGACTAAAATGGTAATCAATCCGAACAGGAAACTGAGCAGGATTAACAGACAAATATACGGCCATTTTTCTGAACATCTAGGAAGATGTATTTATGAAGGAATTTATGTGGGGGAAAATTCACCTATTGAAAATGTGAATGGAATGAGAACTGACGTAGTTGAAGCGTTGAAAGAGATTCGAGTTCCAGTGCTTCGTTGGCCTGGAGGATGTTTTGCAGATGAGTATCACTGGATGGACGGAATAGGTCCTGCGGGTTCACGTAAAAAGATGATTAATACAAATTGGGGAGGCGTGTTGGAAGACAACAGTTTCGGAACACACGAATATTTTGAGCTCTGCCGTCAGCTCGGATGCCAAACGTATATTAATGGAAATTTGGGAAGTGGAACAGTTCGTGAAATGTCTGAGTGGATAGAATATATGACATTTGATGGAATATCCCCTATGTCCGAACTGAGAGGAAAGAATGGTCAACAAGCTCCATGGAAAGTTGATTATTTTGGAATCGGAAATGAAAACTGGGGATGCGGGGGAAACATGAACCCAGATTATTATGCAAATGAGTATCGCAGATATCAGAGTTTTGTTCGTGACTATAATAATGAACATCATATTCAAAAGATTTGCTGCGGAGCACCACACGAAGATTATGAGTGGACGAAAGAGGTATTGGCAACCTGTTTCCGTAGAACTTCCGAAGAACAGCATGGATTTATGGATGGACTTTCTCTCCACTATTATGTATATCCAGAGGGGATTGAAATCAAAGGAAGCTCAACGGAGTTTGATGAAAATGTCTGGTATAAGACATTGAATAAGGCGGTGTATATAGATGAACTTATTCGCAGACATGGTAAGATTATGGATGAATATGATCCTCTGAAAAAAATAGGCATGATTGTAGATGAATGGGGAACGTGGTATACATGTGAGCCGGGTACAAATCCGGGATTTCTTTATCAGCAGAATACGATGCGTGATGCACTTGTAGCGGGGATCACATTGAATATATTTAATAAACACAGCGATCGAGTGAAGATGGCAAATCTTGCACAGATTGTTAACGTACTCCAGGCTGTTCTGCTTACTGAGGGGGATAAAATGATTAAGACGCCTACATATCATGTCTTTGACATCTATAAAGAACATCAGGATTCGAATCTTGTGGAGAGCAGTATTGAGATAGAGATGATTGGGGTGGAAGAAGAGTGGAAGGTACCGAATCTGACAGAATCTGTCTCAGAAACAGCGGATGGAACACTCCATCTTACTATAACAAATCTTTCTGTCGATCAAAGTTTTGATATAGATACTACGATTATTGATAGAAGTGTAAAAACAGTAAAAGGAGAAATTGTTACGGGGGAAATACACGCAAAAAATACTTTTGAAGAACCGGAGTGTGTTACAGTAAAAAAATATGATGGAACACAGATTACGGAAAAAGGAATTCGATTTACGATTCCGGCGTGCAGTGTCCTGCATCTAGAAGTGAGGTAGAATGGTTGTGGGGAGTGAGCAGCATCGATTATGCAGAAAATGTCTATTAAAAGATATGTCTGAAAAAGAATTTTTTCACAATATGTATCGCTATATTTCCAATCTTCCAGAAGATGATAAAGTTTCAAATTCGGAATATGAGCGCAGATTGAAAAAATGCGGAGAATGTACGAATTTGTTGAATGGTATATGTAGGATCTGCGGATGCTTTGTTGAGATGCGTGCAGCGATAGCTGTTAAACATTGTCCTAACAGTGTTCCTAAATGGTAGAATTTTCTACAAGCATAAAATAGGGTAAAATCCTCTAGTCTTACATGGCTTGAAAATAGTAAAAACAAAATAGGAGTGGATGTAAAGAGTGTGTGAAACTTTTTCTGTAAATAGCTAATAACAGCAAGGTCTTCTATGGTAAAATATAAATCATAGGAGGCCTTTTATTATGGCAAGAAGAGTTGAAAAGGCAGACGGATAAGGAACAAAGATAAAATAGTAAAAATAGAATAGAACAAAGAAAGAATATGGAGATAAAACAGAAAGGAATAAACAATGAATGTAAATCCTATAACAAGATTGGATTATCCAGATCTGGACGTGATCCGCGTAGAAGACACCTATTATATGGTATCCACAACCATGCACTTTATGCCGGGCTGTGAGATTCTGCAGTCTTTTGATCTGGTGCACTGGGAGCATGTGACTTATGTCTATGAGACGTTGGATCATACGGATGCGCAGCAACTGAAAAGCGGTCAGAATATTTACGGACAGGGCATGTGGGCAGCTTCCCTGCGCTATCATGAAGGCCGATTTTATATCTGCTTTGTGGCAAATGATACCCGTAAGACTTATTTGTATACTTCGAAAAAAATAGATGGTCCATGGAAAAAGCAGCTGATAGAAGGCTTTTATCATGACGGCTCTTTATTATTTGATGAGGATGGAAGAAACTATATTGTATATGGAAATGATGAAATCTGGATTACAGAATTGAATGAAGATTTGACTGCACCCAAGAAGGACGGATTACATCGTCTTTTAGTCAGTGATCATAAGAACCCGGAGCTAGGCTATGAGGGTTCTCATATTCAAAAAATAAACGGCTATTATTATATTTTTCTGGTTCATTCCCTGAGAGACCGCTGGATGCGGACGGAAGCATGCTTTTACAGTGATTCTCTGGAAGGAGAATTCACGGGTGGAGATGTACTTTGTGATGATCGTGGATATTGTGGACAGGGCGTGGCACAGGGAGGAATAGTGGATACGCCGGATGGAAAGTGGTATGCAATGCTGTTTCAGGATTCCGGAGCAGTTGGACGGATTCCTATTCTGCTTCCGGTTACCTGGAAGGATCATTTTCCGTTTTTTGGACAGAACGGACATGTGCCGGAAGAAATAGAGGTTCACAGTACCAGACCAGGATATATTTATCAGCCATTAGTGGGAAGTGATGATTTCTGTAATGGGCTGCTTCCGCGCTGGCAGTTTAATCATGATCCAGATCCACGGTACTATCATCTGGATGCATTGCAGGGAACCTATACAATTACAACACGGGAAGTTTGTACAGAGCTTACACAGGCAGTAAATACGCTTACGCAAAGGATGAGTTATCCGTCCTGCGCAGCTGAGGTTACTGTTGATGCTTCTGCATTGAAAGAGGGCGATGTCGCAGGTTTGTGTGCGTTGCAGAGCTGTTATGCTGCAGTTGGCATTACAAAACATCATGGAAAATATGAAGTCCTTATGTTGGATAAAAAAGAAGATGGTATATTGGATATGACGGGAGGAACTGTTGTTGAATCACACCAGATGGATTTTCGTCTTGAAGCAGATTTCTGTAACATGAAGGATGAAGCACGCTGCTATTACCGGGTAAATAAGGGAGACTGGCTACCCATCGGAACCGTGCATAAGCTGTACTTCAAACTGGATCATTTTACTGGTTGCCGGTTTGGTCTGTTCTGCTATGCGGCAGAGGAAACAGGAGGAAGTGCCTACTTCCGAGATTTTAAGTATTATGATGTTGATGAAATCTCATAAAGATAGAACTGCATAAAATAAGTGTCGGAATTTACTCAAATTTTACCGCAGACATGGTGGCAGATCCGTCCTCGATCTGCGGATGGAATCCGGATATGTATGGAGTGAGAAATACAGAAGCAGGTCAGAGCTATTATGATTCCCTGATAGAGATGTATGCTTCCCGGGGTGTTGATTTTATTAAGTGTGATGATATCTGTGACAGCTTTATATATCGGAATGACAGCTTTTCCGGATGGCATGAAAGCGAAATGTTATACAAGGCTATTCAGAAATCAAACAGGGAAATTGTACTCAGCCTTTCCCCTGGTCCTGCACATATTGACCGTGCGTGGCAGTATTGCAGATATGCAAACATGTGGCGTATTACGGATGATTTCTGGGATAACTGGGAGCTTCTTAAGAATATGTTCTGGAGATGTGAGCTATGGCAGGATCATGTAAAAGAGGGCTGTTTCCCGGATTGCGATATGCTGCCACTCGGCAAGGTCGGTAAAGGCTTTGAGACAGGAGAGAGACTGTCTGTTTACCAGGGAAGAGCAGAAGACCATGATGACACTATGGTGCATGTTCCGTTCTCCGCTGATGATTGGTGCCGAGCTTACCAAAATGGATGATTTTACATTGAGTCTTCTCACTAATAAAGAGCTGTCGGGACGGGAACCGGATAAGGATTCCTATGAATTTACCGAGCTGTGGAGTGGTGAGGTTTTACATAGCGGAAAGGAAGCATTAACCGTCGTAGTACCTGCACACGGGACGAAAGTGTTTTCTGTTCGATAGATAATAAAAATTTTATTCAGACCGGTATTGCTGCGGAGTAATACCGGTTATTTTTTTGTCATCACATAATTGTGTCTTATCTATAGGTTTTAAAACATAGCTGGCACAATGAAGCTTTAACGCCTTCTGGGCATAATCAAAGCGTTGATGGCCGGACAAAATCATGCATATTATGGGATGTAAAAATTACTCTACTCCTATTTTTTTATTAGAAATTTTCACAGCAGGTCAGATTTTATCTCCAAGTTTATCTTTTTCGATCAACATGAATAATTCGCCGAATATTTTACTTAGATTGCCACGATTAATTTCATCAATGATAAAGAAATAATCATTTTCATCATCTTCCTCGGCCAATTTACAGAATTTGTAAAAAGAGCCTTTCTTAATTGTAAATCCGTTTTCTGTTGGGCGGTATCCTTCAATAAAATCCTCATAAGAATAACTTTGGTGAAACTGGATCATTTGTACACGTTCAGGATTTTTTGAGCCAATAATGGAATAAGCAAGTCGTTTGGCTGTAAATGTTTTACCAACTCCAGGTGCACCTTGTAAAATAATATTTTTCTTCATTTTTAATACATCTACCAAGGTATCATAATCATGTCTGGTCATGTATACATCAGAAAGAAAGTTTGTAGAAGAATAAGCAGGATAGTTTATTTCAGGAAGAGTATCAATATCATCTAGTTCATCTGGAGCAAAGATAGCAGTAAGTTTTTCGATATAATCAGTATATGGAGTAATATCGGTTAAGCGTTTTGCAAAAATTACATCATTGACGGATAGGGTGTTTGCGAAATTCCATGCCCAAAACCATGACACCTTTTTCCTGACACTCGAGCCAACTGTTATCATCAAAGACTGTATACATCCAATAGTGGGTTTTCCGTTTTTTATCGGAAAGCGTATTTGTATCAGAGGTATCAACAGTGTTTGCGTCATTAGCGTACTTTCCCCAAATATGATCGAAAACAATTCCAGGAATATTGCATTTTTTAATAAAGAGTGCAATTTGTCCCATACGAATAAATGGAATGCTACTAGGATTTTGTTTGAGAAAATGCAAAACTTTCAGTTGGATATCCTGTCCGTAAAAAGGTGCTAATAAAGTTGGAAATAATAAGTGATAATATTTCATTCGCCATACAGTATTGATACCAGGGATGTTTTCCAATTGTTTATAAAGTTCTTCATAATCAGTTTCAGAATTTAAAGTATCAAAAGATGATATAATTTCAGCACCTATAACTAAATTATCACGTATTTCTTCAGCTTTTTCTATTGCTTCTTCTTCAGTAAGGTGTATAGGCTTTAATTGTATGGATTTTAATCGCAAAACACTTGAAAGTATTATATAATAATTTTTATATAAGTTCTTAAGTAAATAACATGGAAGTGTTATGTGTGAGTTTTATATAACGATTTTAAGGAGATAACTAAATGAACAACACAATCAATTATTATAATCAAAACGCAGAAAGCTTCATAGCGAATACGCAGAATGCGGACATGCATCCAACGCAGGAAAGATTTCTTCGATTGCTAGATGCGAATACATCAATTCTTGATTTTGGTTGTGGTTCTGGTCGTGATGCAAAATATTTCCTAGAGAAAGGATATCAAGTGACAGCGATAGATGGATCGGCAGAGCTGTGCAGATTAGCTAGCGAATTTACAGGCATAGAGGTTAAAGATTGATATAGAAATCAAACTAAGCAGAATATATAAAGATACGAGGAAAACGAAATGAACATACAGATTTTTGGAACTAAGAAATGCAATGACACCAAGAAAGCAGAACGGTTTTTCAAAGAACGTGGAATCAAATTCCAGTTCATTGATATGAAAGAAAAAGGTATGAGTAAGGGTGAATTCAATTCAGTTGCTCAGGTGAATGGTGGATTAGAAAATATGATCAACTGGGAAGGAAAAGACAAAGATCTTCTTGCTCTCATTAAGTATATTGCAGATGAAGATAAGCTTGAAAAGGTGCTTGAAAATCCGCAGTTGATAAAAACTCCGGTTGTCAGAAACGGAAAGCAATCAACATTAGGGTATCAGCCGGATGTCTGGAAAGAGTGGAAATAGGAAAAGTAAAGGATAAATTAGTATGATTTATACAGTAAAGAGAATCGATGAAGATTTAGATTTTGGCTGCGAAGAACGAGCCAAAGACGCTCCGGTTATGGCAGTGGTTACACTTGTAGATTCATCCGGAGAAGAATTGAGGGTGAAAACAGAGGATGCCCTGCTTTATAAAAACAATATCAATGAAGGAGACAAGGTTTGTTGCGATAAAAATGATCCGGATTTTGTTATTAGTCATATATAGATGGAAAGTGTGAAAATGATGATGTAAATATTTGTTGATGCGGACGCCTGTCCAGTGGTTAGCATAGTTAAAAAATGCAAAAAAGCAGTTGCAGATCTGGGGCGTATTCTTTTAGTGCATAAGCATCAAAATAGTGTTATAATCACAAAAGCGCCTGGGAAAAATGGACGCAGAAAATTATATTTATCACAAGGAGGCAATCACGATGGATTTCTATAAGAGAGCACTTGAATTAAAAGACGAGACAGTAGCAGACAGAAGATACATTCATGAGAATGCAGAGGCAGGACTTGAGCTTCCGAAGACGAAAGCTTATGTGATGGATAAGTTGAAAGAGTATGGTCTGGATCCGGTTGAATGCGGAGAGGGAGTTACGGCAATGCTTGGAAATGGCGGTAAGGTTCTTCTCCTGCGTGCAGATATGGATGGACTTCCGATGCCGGAGGAAAGTGGTGAAGCATTTGCCTGTCCAACAGGAAAAACAGCACATACTTGTGGACATGATTTTCATGCAGCAATGCTTTTGAGTGCGGCAAGAATCTTAAAAGAACAGGAAAGCAAGTTGAAAGGAACTGTGAAATTCATGTTCCAGCCGGCGGAAGAGACATTTCAGGGAAGTAAGAATATGATTGAGCATGGGATTCTTGAGAATCCGAAGGTAGATGCAGCACTTGCGTATCATGTATCTCCGGGAAAGATGCCGGTCGGACTTTTTATGTATAATGATAAAGGCACAATGATGTATTCTGTTGATGGATTTAAAATCACGGTCAAAGGGAAAGGTTCTCACGGAGCCTATCCTCATGCGGGTGTGGATCCGATTAATATCGGAGTACACATTCATCTTGCATTGCAGGAGTTGATCGCAAGAGAGACTGATCCGGCGCACGCATGCGTTCTGACAATTGGACAGTTTAAGGCCGGCGAGGCGGCAAATATCATCCCGGAGACAGCAGTTCTTCAGGGAACGATCCGTACAAACAATACGAAAGAGCGCGAACTTCTTGTTCGCCGAATGAAAGAAGTGGCAGAGAAGACCGCAGCTGTGTATAATGGCAGTGTGAAAATCGAGATGATCTCCGAAGTCCCGCCGCTGATCTGCAATCCGGCATTGACGGACGAAATGATTGGATATATGAAAGAGATGGATATTCCGGGCCTTACTCCGGTTCCGGATGTGAGTGCAAGTGCATCGGAAGATTTTGCAGTGATCGCAGAGAAAGTTCCGAGTACATTTATGTATCTCTCAGCAGGTTATACGGACGAGCGGGGAACTTATCCGGCACACAATCCGAAGGTACAGTTTAATGAAGATGTCTGCCCGATCGGTGTGGCATGTCTGGCACAGTGTGCAGTGAAATGGCTGGAGAGTCATCAGGAATAAGAAGTAAAATACAAAATCAAGAGAAGAAACAAGAATACGATTGGAGAGCGATATGAGCATATTAAATGTAGAACACCTGACACATGGATTTGGAGACCGTGCAATCTTCAATGATGTGTCATTCCGACTTTTGAAAGGAGAGCACATTGGTCTTGTCGGAGCCAACGGAGAAGGAAAATCCACCTTTATGAGTATTGTTACAGGGAAAATGTTACCGGATGAAGGGAAGGTTGAGTGGTCAAAGAATGTGCATGCAGGTTATCTGGATCAGCATGCAGTTCTTGAGAAAGGAATGACGATCCGTCAGGCTTTGAAATCCGCGTTTGATCCACTTCTTCAGAAGGAGCAGAGAATGAATGAAATCTGTGATATGCTTGGAACAGCAGATGAGGAAGAAATGAATGCGTTGATGGAAGAACTTGGTACGATCCAGGATGAACTGACACTGCATGATTTCTATACGATTGATGCGAAGGTAGAAGAGGTTGCGCGTGCACTTGGATTACTTGATCTTGGATTGGACAGAGATGTGACAGACTTAAGTGGTGGACAGAGAACAAAAGTGCTTCTTGCGAAACTTCTCCTTGAGAAGCCGGATATCCTGCTTCTTGACGAGCCGACAAACTATCTGGATGAGGAGCATATTGCATGGTTGAAGCGTTATCTTCTGGACTACGAGAATGCATTTATCCTTATTTCACATGATATTCCGTTCTTAAATGAAGTCGTGAATATTATTTATCATATGGAAAATCAGGAATTGAACCGTTATGTGGGCGATTATGATCATTTCCAGGAAGTTTATGCGGTGAAGAAAGCACAGTTGGAAGCGGCTTACCGTCGTCAGCAGCAGGAAATCAGCGAGCTGAAGGATTTCGTTGCAAGAAATAAAGCTCGTGTGTCTACAAGAAATATGGCGATGTCCCGTCAGAAAAAGCTGGATAAGATGGATGTGATCGAGCTTGCGGCAGAAAGACCAAAGCCGGAATTCCATTTCAAATATGGAAGAACTCCTGGTAAGATGCTTTTTGAGACGAAGGATCTTGTGACAGGATATGAGGAACCATTATCTAAACCGTTGAATTTCTCTATGGAACGTGGACAGAAAATCGCACTTGTTGGAACAAATGGAATTGGAAAAACTACATTGCTAAAGAGTATTCTTGGATTGATTCCTTCTTTATCAGGAAGTGTTGAACTTGGTGATAACCTTGAACTTGGTTATTTTGAGCAGGAAGTAAAAGGAGAAAATCGTAATAGTTGTATTGAGGAACTGTGGCAGGAATTTCCTTCTTATACACAGTATCAGGTGCGTTCCGCGCTTGCAAAATGCGGACTTACAACGAAGCATATCGAAAGTCAGGTGCGTGTACTCAGCGGTGGAGAGCAGGCAAAGGTGCGTCTCTGTAAGTTGTTAAACAGAGATACGAATTTCCTTCTCCTTGACGAGCCGACGAATCATCTTGATGTGGATGCAAAGGACTCTCTCAAGCAGGCATTACAGGAGTACAAGGGAAGTATCCTTCTGATCTGCCACGAACCTGAATTTTATCAGGATGTGGTTGATGAAGTGTGGGATATGAGCCAGTGGACAACAAAAGTATTCTAAAAATTGCACAAATAGAGCTGCATGTGAATTATGCAATAATCACGAAAATGTTTGAAAATTTAAAAATCTCTTAAAATAATACTGAAAAAATGTTATACTACACATGTAGAGTCTGTTATAAAAAGGGCAGTACATTGTGGACAACAACAGTGTAAATAAAAAGAACAGGAGGTTTTGAAAATGCTCAGCAGAGGAGACGCAGTTGTATATAAGTGCAGAGGAGTGTACAAGGTAGAAGAAGTAGGAAAACTGGATTTTTCATTTGTGGATGGCAAGAAAGATTATTATACATTACAATCCATAGACAATCAGAGAGATAAGGCGTATGTTCCGATTGATGACGATAAGAACATCCGTCGTCCGGTAAGTGAGCAGAAAGCGAAGGAACTGCTGGATCATCTTGCAGAGGTTGGTATACTGAATGTAAAGAATGAAAAGTACAGAGAACAGGAATATAAGGATTGTATTTCAAGCTTCTGTCCTGAGAACTGGGTCAAAGTGCTGAAGACATTGTATAGCCGAACAAAACGAAGAGGCAGCATGACAAGCATGGATAAGAAATATCAGATGCTTTTGGAACATGCGCTTTCGAGTGAAATGAATTATGTTCTTGGAATTCCGGCAGGCGAGATGACAGAACTGATCAAAAAGAGTGAATAGTTACTAGAATTTAATAGAAAGAGGTCTGAAGCTACGGAAAATCAGGATTTTTCATTCAATAGCTGTCGGGCCTGGACTTGCGAAAAAAGCATGTGCATGATATACTTCTCCTGAATCTATTATTTTAGGAGAAGTTTTTCGTTTTTTTCTAGTAGATTGTCAAGAAAGCGAACGTACCGAAAGGAGAACAACAATGAAGATGCTGTCGATTGAGCAGGAACTTAAGAGTAACTCTTATCCAGGAAGAGGAATTATTATTGGTAAAAGCCCGGATGGAAAGAAGGCTGTCACTGCCTATTTTATTATGGGACGCAGTGAGAACAGTAGAAACCGTGTGTTTGTAGAGGACGGAGAGGGAATCCGTACACAGGCATTTGATCCATCGAAGCTTACAGACCCAAGTCTGATTATTTACGCACCGGTCAGAGTATTGGGGAATAAGACGATCGTAACAAACGGAGATCAGACAGATACGATTTATGAAGGAATGGATAAGCAGCTTACTTTTGAGCAGTCTCTTCGTTCTAGAGAATTCGAGCCGGATGGTCCGAACTACACACCACGTATTTCTGGTGTGATGCATATTGAGAATGGCAATTTCAATTATGCAATGTCAATCCTGAAGAGCAATAACGGAAATCCGGACAGTTGCAACAGATATACTTTTGCATACGAGAATCCGGCAGCCGGTGAAGCTCATTTTATTCACACTTATATGCATGATGGCAACCCGCTTCCAAGCTTTGAGGGAGAACCGAAGCTGGTAGAGGTGCTGGACAACATGGAAGAGTTTGCAGACCTTCTGTGGAACAGCCTGAATGAGGAAAATAAAGTGTCATTATTTGTCCGTTACATTGATATCGAGACAGGTAACTATGAGACAAAGATCGTGAATAAGAACAAATAAGGAGCGTAAAGACAGATGAAAGAATTAGAATTGAAATACGGATGTAACCCGAACCAGAAACCTTCAAGAATTTACATGAATGACGACAGAGAGCTTCCAATCAAGGTACTCAGCGGGCGTCCTGGATATATTAACTTCCTGGATGCGTTCAATGGATGGCAGTTGGTATCAGAACTGAAGAAAGCAACAGGACTTCCAGCCGCAACTTCATTCAAGCATGTATCACCAGCCGGAGCAGCTGTTGGTCTTCCACTGTCAGAGACACTGGCGAAGATTTACTGGGTAGATGATCTTGGAGAGCTCTCTCCACTTGCATGTGCTTATGCAAGAGCGCGTGGCGCAGACCGTATGTCTTCTTTCGGTGACTTTATTTCTCTGTCTGACGTCTGTGACGTTGATACAGCGCGCCTGATCAAGAGAGAGGTATCTGATGGAGTGATCGCACCGGGATATGAGCCGGAAGCACTTGAACTTCTGAAACAGAAGAAAAAAGGAAATTACAATATTATTCAGATCAATCCGGATTATGTGCCTGCACCGTTAGAGCACAAGGAAGTATTCGGAATTACATTTGAGCAGGGAAGAAATGAACTGAATATCGATAAAGATTTCTTCTCAAATGTTGTGACAGATGTGAAAGAGATCCCGGATGCAGCGAAGATCGACCTTGCTATTTCAATGATTACACTGAAATATACACAGTCTAACTCTGTATGTTATGTAAAAGATGGACAGGCAATCGGAATCGGTGCCGGACAGCAGTCAAGAATCCACTGTACACGTCTTGCCGGACAGAAGGCAGATAACTGGTGGTTACGTCAGAATCCGAAGGTACTTGGACTACAGTTCAAGGATGGAATCGGACGTGCAGACAGAGATAATGCGATCGATCTTTACATCGGAGAGGAATATATGGATGTTCTCGCAGATGGTGTCTGGGAGAATACATTTAATGTAAAACCGGAAGTATTTACAAGAGAAGAGAAGAGAGCATGGCTGGACCAGCTGACAGGTGTTGCGCTTGGCTCTGATGCATTCTTCCCATTCGGTGATAATATTGAGCGTGCACATAAGAGTGGTGTAACTTATATTGCACAGCCAGGTGGATCTGTGCGTGATGATAATGTAATTGCTACATGTAACAAATACGGCATGGCAATGGCATTTACAGGAATCCGTCTGTTCCATCATTAGAAACTTAAGATAAGATGATAAAAGAACCGGGACTTTTGGTGAAGAACCGGCGGTATAGAAAGGCTGAAATATTATGGTAATAGAGACAAGAAGCCCGGAAGAGACATTTGCAGTCGGTAAAAGTCTTGGTGAAAAAGCATTCCCAGGTCAGGTGTTAACCCTGACCGGGGATCTTGGAGTTGGGAAAACGGTCTTTACTCAGGGACTTGCAGAAGGACTTGGGATTGAAGAACCGGTGAATAGTCCGACATTTACCATCGTTCAGATTTATGAAGAAGGGCGTCTGCCCTTCTATCATTTTGATGTCTACAGAATCGGTGACATTGAAGAGATGGACGAGGTGGGATTTGAAGAATACGTGATGGGAGAAGGTGTCTCACTGATCGAGTGGGCGAATCTGATAGAAGAGATTCTTCCGGAACATCGGACAAATATTCTGATCGAGAAGGATCTGACACAGGGATTTGATTATCGTCGGATCACAATCGAGGAACAATAACGATAAAAAATTAGAAGAATGGAACAAAGAGAAGGCTGTTGATACAGAGAACATTTTTACAGCAGCTGACAGAGGAAGGAAGCAAGACCATGAGAGTATTGGCGATAGACAGCTCAGGACTGACAGCAACGGTTGCAGTCGTTGAGGATGAACAGACAATTGCGGAGTATACCGTGAATTATAAGAAGACACATTCGCAGACACTTCTGCCGATGATTGATGAGGTAAAGAAGATGATCGATCTGGATCTGTCCAGCATTGATGCCATTGCTGTGTCAGGAGGACCGGGCTCTTTTACCGGGCTTAGAATCGGATCTGCTACTGCGAAAGGGCTGGGACTTGCTCTTGGAAAACCTCTGATCCATGTTCCGACAGTGGATGCACTGGCCTATAATGTTTATGGATGTGGCGACTTGATCTGCCCGATCATGGATGCCAGAAGAAAACAGGTTTATACAGGATTGTATTCATTTTCACATGAAGTGAAAGATGGAACACATCTGACAGAGGCTGCATTTCATGTGGAAGAACAGCAGATGGCGATTGCAGTAGAAGAGTTGATCGGTAAGCTGAATGCGTATAAACGTCCGGTTGTATTTTTGGGAGACGGAGTACCAGTGTATCGTCAGATGATTGAAGAGGGACTTGAAGTCCCGTATTCATTTGCCCCATCATACATGAACCGTCAGAGAGCGGCTGTAGTAGGAGCACTTGGTATTGCGTATTATTATGCAGGAAAATATGAGACAGCAGAGGCGCATAAGCCGGATTATCTGCGTGTGTCTCAGGCAGAGCGCGAACGTGCTCAGCGTGAAAAAGAAGCAAAGACAGAAGTGCGTGAGATGACGATTGAAGACGGTGCTGTAGTTGCTGAGATTGAGCACCAGTCATTTTCTGATGCCTGGAGCGAGAAGGCGATTCTAGAGACGCTGGAACAGAACAATAGTGTCTGCTTTGTTGCGGAAAAAGCAGGGAAAAGAGTAGGATATCTGCTTGGCTATACTGCAGTTGATGAAGTGGAGATTGCAAGAATCGCAGTGATTGATGAGATGAAACGTCAGAGGGTTGGTCATGCATTAATGCTAGCTTTGAAGGCGTGGAGTAAAGAACATCAGATTGCAAAGGTTCTGCTGGATGTAAGAGAAAGTAATCAGGCAGCAGGAGCATTTTATGCGAGAGAAGGATTCGTAAACGATGGAGTCCGCAAAGCATTCTATCAGGATCCGAAGGAAGATGCAGTACTGATGAGTCTGGAAATAGATAAATAACCAGCAGTTTCCAGTGGAAATTGCGAAAACTGTTTTGTATAATTGAGGCGTAACAAAGGAAGAAAACAGGAATATTCCGTTTTTGTAAATTACAATGATGAGTAACAACATAATTGCTGCTCACAGGAGGAAAACGTATGCGCCAGTATCAGTTGAAAGAAACAAAAGAAATTACGAAAATTATTTGTAACCGGTGTGGAAAAGAAACAAAAGTTGTGAGTGGGATTCCGAAAAGAGAGATGCTTCATGTAGAGCATACCTGGGGCTATTTTTCTGGAAAAGATGGAGAAAGCTGCAGTTTTGATCTGTGCGAGGAGTGTTTTGATGAAATTACAAAGGGGTTCCTCATTCCAACCGAATGTAAAGATGAATGAAAGAGTCTGGTTTGCAGTTTCGGGCAAACCGTAATGGACCAGAAGATAGAGGAATATTATGTTAGATGTATGTTTGCTTGGAAGTGGTGGGATGATGCCGCTTCCTTATCGTTTCCTTACTTCCTTAATGACAAGGTTTAACGGAAGCAGTCTGATGATTGACTGCGGAGAAGGAACACAGGTAGCTGTAAAAGAGAAGGGCTGGAGTTTTAAACCAATCGATGTGATCTGTTTTACTCATTATCATGGGGATCATATCAGTGGACTTCCGGGTCTTCTACTTACAATGGGAAATGCAGACCGTAGGGAACCGTTGACACTGATCGGACCGAAAGGTCTTGAAAGGGTTGTCAGTTGCCTGCGCGTAATTGCGCCGGAACTGCCATTTCCAATCATTTATCAGGAGATTCAGGGATCGGAGCAGACATTTGAGTTAAATGGATACCGGTTGAAAGCATTTCGTGTGAACCATAATGTACTTTGCTATGGTTATACGATTGAAATTGACCGCGCCGGTAAGTTTGATGTGGAGCGTGCCCGTGCAAATGAGATTCCGCAGAAATACTGGAGTCGCTTACAGAACGGAGAAACTGTAGAAAGTGAAATGGGAATTTTGACACCGGATATGGTGCTCGGTCCACAGAGAAAAGGAATTAAGCTGACTTATACAACAGATACAAGACCGACAGATTCGATTCGTGAGAATGCGAAAGATTCTGATCTTTTCATCTGTGAAGGCATGTATGGAGAGAAAGAGAAAGCAGCGAAGGCAGTAGAGTATAAGCATATGACATTTTATGAAGCGGCGGAACTGGCGAAAGAAGCGAATGTTGGCGAGATGTGGCTGACACATTATAGCCCGTCACTTACAAAGCCGGAACATTATATGAATGATGTGAAAAAGATATTCCCTCGGGCGAAAGCTGGAAAGGATGGAATGTCTGTTGATCTGATGTTTGAAGATTGAGAGGGATAGAAAATGAGTGAAAGCAAAGAGATTAATATACTGGCGATCGAAAGTTCCTGTGATGAGACAGCGGCAGCAGTAGTACGAAACGGGCGAGAAGTGCGCTCAAATATCATTTCTTCTCAGATTGATCTGCACAAATTATACGGTGGTGTTGTGCCGGAAATTGCATCAAGAAAGCATATTGAGAAGATTAATCAGGTGATTGAAGAGGCGCTTAGTGAAGCAGGGACAACATTAGATGAGATTGACGCAATCGGTGTAACTTATGGACCGGGGCTTGTAGGAGCTCTGCTTGTTGGCGTGGCTGAAGCAAAAGCAATCGCATGGGCGAAAGATATTCCACTGGTCGGAGTGCATCATATAGAGGGGCACATTTCTGCCAATTATATCGAACATCCGGATCTTGAGCCACCGTTTGTATGTCTTGTTGCATCCGGCGGACATACGCATCTTGTATGTGTGAAAGAATATGGAAAATATGAGATCCTCGGAAGAACCAGAGATGATGCAGCGGGTGAAGCTTATGATAAAGTGGCTCGTGCAATCGGGCTCGGTTATCCGGGCGGTCCAAAGATTGACCGTATTGCCAAAGAGGGGAATCCGGATGCAATCCAGTTCCCAAAGGCAAAGGTAAATGATGCAGAGTATGATTTTAGTTTCAGTGGACTGAAATCAGCGGTATTGAATTATATTAATGGCTGTAAGATGAAAGGTGAGACATTTGATCCTGCAGATCTTGCAGCATCTTTCCAGAAGGCAGTAGTAGAAGTTCTTGTGGGTAATTCGATGCGTGCAGTAGAAAAACTCGGCATGAAGAAATTTGCGATTGCGGGAGGAGTTGCGTCTAATTCAGCGCTTCGTGAAGCGATGGAAGAAGCTTGTGAGAAACGTGGAATGAAATTCTACCGTCCGTCACCGATTTACTGTACAGATAATGCGGCAATGATCGGAGCGGCGGCTTATTATGAATACCTTGCCGGAACTCGTTCGGGATGGGATTTGAATGCTGTGCCGAACCTGAAATTGGGTGAACGTTAAGATAGTTGATTTACGTGTCAGTTATTTGAATAACAAAGAGATATGAACAGGATTTTGTGATGAGTTGTGAATAACTTTGCAAAATCCTGTATTTAATGTGAATAACAGGAGAGAAAAATGGAGAAGAAATATTGTACAGCGGTTGTTCTTGCTGGCGGAAGTGGAAAAAGAATGGGGACAAAAGTTCATAAACAGTACTTGATGCTGAAAGGTTATCCTGTACTTTATTATTCTCTGAAAGCATTTCAGGATTCTGCGTGGATTGATGCGATCGTTCTTGTCAGTGGCGCAGGGGAAGAAGAATACTGCCAAAAGGAAATTGTAGAGAAATACAGTTTTTCTAAAGTGCATAAAATTGTAGCCGGAGGTGCAGAACGTTATAATTCTGTCTGGAATGGTCTGCAGCAGATCACAGAAAAAGACGGGTTCGTATATATTCATGACGGGGCAAGACCGTTTGTGGATGATGCGATGATTGAGCGCGCCTATTCTTGCGTGGAAGAAACGAATGCATGTGTTGCCGGTATGCCTGTAAAGGATACGATCAAAGTTGTAGATGAAAAGAATTATGTGAAAGGCACACCGGAGCGAAAAACACTCTGGCTTGTTCAGACACCGCAGGTTTTTAATATCCAGCTGATCAAAGAAGCTTATCAGAAATTAATCAACGAGAAAATCGAAAATGCGACAGATGATGCGATGGTAGTTGAGCAGATGATGAGACATACTGTTAAATTATATCCCGGAGCATATGAAAATATAAAAATTACAACACCGGAAGATCTTCTTGTGGCGGAAGCGTTTCTGTAGGAATATACAAGGGAACTGTCTTATGTTTATTCCTTAATTTCAAAAAATGTAAAAACAGGTCAAGGAAACTTGCTTAAAAGCATGACTGAGAATCGAGATACTTAAGAACAAATCAAGAAAAGAGGGGGATTTTCCGATGTTGTAAAGTGTGGAAAAAGCCCCAAAAATCAAGGAAAACAAAGAAAATTAAAAAAATGTGAAAAAAATGAAAAAAAGGTGTTGACATTTAGGTCTACCTTATGATAAGATTATCAGCGTCGCAAGTGAAACGACAACAACTTAATAAGAATTGCTAATCGGCAATGATTAGGTATTATGGAGAGGTATCGAAGTGGTCATAACGAGGCGGTCTTGAAAACCGTTTGTCCGAAAGGGCGCGTGGGTTCGAATCCCACCCTCTCCGTTTTTTATGGAGAAGTACCCAAGCTGGCCGAAGGGGCTCCCCTGGAAAGGGAGTAGGTCGTTAGTAGCGGCGCGAGGGTTCAAATCCCTCCTTCTCCGTTTGTTTTATGAAAACTCATAAAACTTTTTAAAAAAAGTTCTTGACAAACAAAAACAGCTATGTTAATATAAACAAGCTGTCGCTTGAAAAGAACGACACAAACAAAGAACCTTGATAACTGAACAATA
>OGFP01000166.1_pt1 | contig 37948 bp, 30 predicted proteins | sample 1570971 | NCBI WGS metagenome assembly OGFP01 (sample SAMEA2582033, study PRJEB24529) | metagenome | biome: Human gut stool | place: China | collected 2011 | reverse complement strand
GAAAGACGATCCTTCCAGCGAGAATCAGGTGATTGTGGATATTGATATAGACAAAAAGGAGAAAATCAAAGTACACAAAATCACCATTGCAGGAAACACTGCAATCAAGGCTTCCAAGCTGAAAAAAGTAATGAAGAAAACCAATGAGAAAGGTAAACTTCTAAACTTGTTCCGCACCAAGAAATTCGTGCCGGAAAACTTTGAAGCAGATAAACAACTTATCATCGACAAGTATAATGAGCTGGGATATCGTGATGCAATGATCGTTAAAGACAGCGTTTCACAATATGATGAAAAGACAGTAGATGTATATTTGGATATAGACGAAGGTCAGAAATACTATCTTCGTAACGTGACATGGGTAGGTAATACTCTTTATCCGTCGGAACAGTTGAACTTCCTGCTTCGTATGAAGAAAGGCGATGTATACAACCAGAAGTTGTTGAATGAGCGTGTTTCTACAGACGACGATGCTATCGGTAACTTATATTACAATAACGGTTACCTCTTCTACAACCTTGATCCGGTAGAAGTAAATATCGTAGGCGACTCTATCGACCTCGAAATGAGAATCTATGAAGGCCGTCAGGCTACTATCAATAAGATTAAGATCAGTGGTAACGACCGTTTGTATGAAAACGTTGTTCGCCGTGAACTTCGTATCCGCCCGGGACAGCTGTTCAGCAAAGAAGACTTGATGCGTTCTTTGCGTGAAATCCAGCAAATGGGCCACTTTGACCCGGAAAAACTGCAACCGGATATTCAACCGGATCCGATGAACGGAACTGTTGACATAGGCTTGCCTTTGACTTCCAAAGCCAACGACCAGGTAGAGTTCTCTGCCGGTTGGGGACAGACGGGTATCATTGGTAAGTTGAGTTTGAAGTTTACCAACTTCTCTGTAGCCAACCTGTTACACCCGGGTGAAAACTACCGTGGTATCCTGCCGCAAGGTGACGGCCAGACATTGACTATCAGCGGACAGACGAATGCTAAATACTACCAATCATACAGTATTTCATTCTTCGATCCATGGTTTGGCGGCAAACGTCCGAACTCATTCTCTGTATCGGCTTTCTTCTCTGTACAAACAGACATCAGTAGCCGTTATTACAATTCCAGCTATTTCAACAACTACTACAACAGCATGTATAGTGGTTACGGTGGTTATGGTATGTACAATTACGGTAACTATAACAACTACGAAAACTATTATGACCCGGACAAGTCTATCAAGATGTGGGGACTTTCCGTAGGTTGGGGTAAACGTCTGAAATGGCCGGATGACTATTTCACTCTTTCTGCAGAATTAGCTTACCAACGCTACAACTTGAGCGACTGGCAATACTTCCCGGTAACCAATGGTAAATGTAATGACCTTAGCATTTCATTGACTTTGGCACGTAACTCTATTGACAACCCGATCTTCCCCCGTTCAGGTTCAGATTTTTCATTGTCAGTTCAGCTTACACCGCCTTACTCATTGATGGACGGTAAAGACTATAAGGGATATTATAGTAACCCTGAAACAGGTAGCATTACCCAGGACAACATGAATAAACTTCATAAATGGATAGAATACCACAAATGGAAATTCAAAGGCAAAACGTATACTCCGTTGATGGACCCGATTGCACATCCGAAATGTCTGGTGTTAATGACACGTACTGAATTCGGTTTGTTAGGTCACTACAACCAATACAAGAAATCTCCGTTCGGAACATTCGACGTGGGTGGTGACGGTATGACCGGTTATTCAACTTATGCAACTGAAAGTATCGCTTTGCGCGGTTACGAAAACAGCTCATTAACTCCATACGGATCTGAAGGTTATGCTTACGCACGCCTCGGTATTGAATTAAGATATCCGTTGATGCTGGAAACAAGTACTAACATTTATGTGTTAGGTTTCCTAGAAGCTGGTAACGCATGGCACGATATCAAGAAATTCAATCCATTCGAGTTGAAACGTTCTGCCGGTGTCGGTGTTCGTATCTTCCTGCCGATGATTGGTATGATGGGTATTGACTGGGGTTACGGTTTCGATAAAGTATTTGGTTCTAAACAATATGGAGGAAGTCAATTCCACTTTATCTTAGGACAAGAATTCTAATGTATCATCAAAAACTAAACGTTATGAGAAAGTCTGTTCTATTAATCATGATGCTGTTTGCTGTCAGCATGGCGGCAAATGCACAGAAGTTTGCACTGATCGATACGGAATATATCATGAAGAATATTCCGGCAGCTCAAAGCGCTAATGAGCAAATGCAAGAAGCTACGAAGAAATACCAGAGCGAAGTAGAAGCCCTGGCAAAAGAAGCACAGAAGATGTTTCAGGATTACCAGGCAAAATCTTCCACTCTTTCTGCCGCACAAAAGACAAAGACAGAAGATGCAATCGTAGCTAAAGAAAAAGCGGCAGCCGAGTTGAAGCGTAACTACTTCGGTCCGGAAGGCGAATTAGCCAAGATGAGAGATAAGTTGATTACTCCGATTCAGGACGATATTTATGAAGCCGTGAAAGCTATATCACAGCAACATGGATATGATTTGATTATCGACAGAGCCTCTGCTACAGGTATAATATTTGCAAATCCACGCATAGATATTAGTGATGAAATACTAAGAAGATTAGGATATTCAAATTAATTTCATACATTTGCAGCTGGAAATAACTAAAAATCATTCAAATAAATTATAGAACTATGCTAAAAAAAATTGCACTTGTAATGTTGCTTGCACTCCCAATGGGTGTATTTGCACAGAACCTGAAATTCGGCCACATTAATGCACAGGAAATCATCACTGTGATGCCGGAATTCACCAAAGCTCAAAATGACATTCAGACTTTAGAAAAACAACTTACTGCTGAACTTCAGAGAACGCAGGAAGAATTCAACAAGAAATATCAGGAATTCCAACAAGCTATCGCTAAGGATTCTCTTCCTCCCAACATCGCTGAAAGAAGACAAAAAGAATTGCAAGATATGATGCAAAGACAAGAGCAATTCCAACAAGATGCTCAACAGCAAATGGCGAAAGCACAAAATGATGCCATGGCTCCTATCTATCAGAAGTTGGACAATGCTATCAAAGCCGTAGGCGCTGCTGAAGGTGTAATCTACATCTTCGACCTGGCAAGAACTTCGATTCCATACGTAAACGAATCACAGAGTATCAACTTGACTAGCAAGGTAAAAGCAAATCTTGGTATCAAATAAGAACTGACCAAGAATAAAGAAATACCAAAAGGGAAAGAGAAAGAAGGATCAACTTCTTTCTCTTTCCCTTTTTTTGGCGTACATTTGCGTATATAAATCAAGTGTGTCATGAAGCAACATCTATCCCATACGCCCGGACCGATCGGAGTATTTGACTCCGGTTACGGAGGTCTGACCATCTTAGACAAAATAAGAGAAGTATTACCGGAATATGATTATATCTATTTGGGAGATAATGCACGTGCTCCTTACGGAACACGTTCTTTTGAAGTCGTATACGAATTTACCCGGCAAGCGGTCAACAAACTATTTGATATGGGCTGCCACCTGGTTATATTAGCTTGCAATACAGCTTCCGCAAAAGCTTTGCGCAGTATTCAGATGAATGATTTACCAGGCATCGATCCGGCTCGCCGTGTGCTCGGCGTCATCCGCCCTACCGTAGAGTGTGTCGGAGAGATAAGCAAAAACCAGCATATCGGTGTACTGGCAACAGCAGGCACCATCAAATCCGAATCGTATCCGTTGGAAATACACAAGCTATTTCCTGAAATCCAGGTCAGCGGCACAGCCTGTCCGATGTGGGTATCACTAGTTGAAAACAATGAATCACAGGACGAAGGAGCAGACTATTTTATCCGGAAGTACATCGACCAATTGCTATCAAAGGATCCTCAAATAGATACTGTCATTCTCGGATGTACTCATTTCCCCATACTTCTACCCAAAATCCGGCAATATATTCCAGAGCATGTCAGTGTAATTGCGCAAGGCGAGTATGTTGCGGAAAGTCTGAAAGACTATCTGAAAAGACATCCCGAGATGGATGCAAAATGCACGAAGAATGGGAACTGTCAGTTTTACACGACCGAAGCGGAAGAAAAGTTTTCAGAATCGGCCTCTACTTTCCTGAAACAGCAGATTAGTGTAAAACACATCACGCTCGAATAAAATTTAAGAAAAAAAGTAACCGTTTCTCTCTCTTTTTTGTTATATTTGTAGATAACAACCCCTAATAAGTAAGATCATGAAAGAAGAAGATTATAGCAAGGCAATAGAAGTATTCTCCGGATCCCCATGGGAAGCCGAGATCATCAAAGGGCTATTAGAAAGCAATGACATCCGTTGCGTAATCAAAGATGGGATTATGGGTACACTGGCACCCTATATCGCTCCTTCCGTATCCGTTCTTGTCACCGAGGATCAATACGAAGCGGCCACTGCACTTATCAGGAGCCGGGCCGAGAAAGATAACGACTGATACGGTCGAGTCCTTCACGGATATTCTCCAATGAGTTTGCATAGGAGAAACGTACATATCCTTCGCCTCCCGTACCAAAATCTACCCCGGGAGTAATACCGACGTGTGCATGTTCGAGTACATCGAATGCAAAACGATAAGAGTCGGTAGTAAATTTGTGTGCGTCAGCAAAAATATAAAATGCCCCTTGAGGTTCTACTTTTATTTCAAAACCCATTTCCCGGAGACGGGCAATCATATACCGGCGACGCTCATCATAAACCAGCTTCATCCGTTCCACGTCCGGTTCAGCCTGCCGCAATGCGGCAATCCCTGCCTGCTGGGCAACACTGGACGCACAGATAAACAGATTTTGCTGTAACTTCTGCAAAGATCGCATACAAGATTTAGGTGCGATCAAATAACCCAACCGAAGCCCCGTCATCGCAAAGCGTTTAGAGAATCCGTTCAGGACAAAAGCCTGATCGGTATATTCAAGGATGCTGTGCGCACGCCCTTCATACACAAGGCCGTGATAAATTTCATCTGAAATGACAGGAACTCCCAACGCTGCCACTTCTTTCAGGAACTTTTCATCCAACAACATTCCGGTCGGATTCATCGGAGAATTGATAAAGATAGCCGCAGTATGCGGATTCACACACTTACGGATAGCCTCTATATCGTATTGCAGATATTCTTTAGACAAAGGAACCAAAACAGGTTTGGCTTGCGTTGCCAACACAAAATTGCGATAGCAAGCGTACCCCGGATTGGAAAGAATCACTTCACTATCCGGATTGCAGAGCAACATCAATGCAAGAAGAATAGAAGGAGAAGACCCGGAAGTCACGACAATACAATCCGGATCTACCGTTACCCCATATTCGCGCAGATAAAAAGCGGCAATTTCCCGTCGCAGTTCCGGATCACCCAAAGAATGTGTATAATGAGTCAGATGACGATCATAAGCCGCTTTTGCTGCTTCCGACACACAAGACGGTACATCAAAATCGGGTTCACCAACTTCCAAATGAATAATATCAACACCTTGTTTCTGTAATTCGTTTGCCCTCTCCAACACATCCATTACGATAAAAGAGGTCATCTGTTCTACTTGTGGGTTTGTATGTTTCATTGTTTTTCTTTTCTCTATCTGACTGCAAAGATAATTCTTTTTAGCCTGTTTTGGTAACATATCGGCAAAAAGCTCTATATTTGTGCTTTCAAATCGTTAGTAAGAATGAAACAGGAATTTACACGAATCGCAGTAAAAGTAGGAAGCAATGTATTGACACGCCGCGACGGAACGCTGGACGTTACCCGTATGTCGGCACTTGTTGACCAGATAGCGGAATTACATAAATCCGGGGTGGAAATCATTCTGATTTCTTCGGGAGCTGTTGCTTCCGGGCGCAGTGAAGTGCATCCACAGAAAAAGCTCGATAGTGTAGACCAACGCCAGTTGTTTTCTGCCGTAGGTCAGGCTAAGCTCATCAACCGTTACTACGAACTTTTCCGCGAGCATAGTATTCCTGTTGGTCAGGTGTTAACCACGAAAGAAAGTTTTGGTACCCGCCGCCATTATCTGAATCAGAAAAACTGTATGACGGTAATGCTTGAAAACAATGTCATTCCTATTGTCAACGAGAATGATACAATTTCTGTCAGCGAGCTTATGTTCACTGATAATGATGAATTGTCCGGGCTCATCGCTTCCATGATGGATGCACAGGCTCTCATTATCTTAAGTAATATCGACGGAATTTACAATGGTTCTCCTGCTGATCCGGGTTCTTTTGTTATCCGGGAGATCGATCACGGAAAAGATTTATCCAATTATATTCAGGCAACTAAGTCCAGTTTCGGACGGGGAGGAATGTTGACGAAAACAAATATTGCCCGCAAAGTAGCTGATGAAGGAATTACAGTGATTATTGCCAACGGGAAACGGGATAATATTCTGGTAGATTTATTACAGCATCCTGAAGAAACTCTTTGTACACGTTTTATACCATCAGACGAACCGGTATCCAGCGTCAAAAAGTGGATTGCCCATAGTGAAGGGTTTGCCAAAGGGGAAATTCACATCAACGAATGTGCGACAGAAGTTCTAAACTCTGAAAAGGCTGTCAGCATCCTCCCCATCGGAATTACTCACGTTGAAGGTGAATTTGAGAAAGATGACATTGTGCGTATCATGGACTTTCAAGGAAATCAAGTGGGCGTTGGAAAGGTGAACTGCGATTCCAAACAGGTGCAAGAAGCAATCGGTAAGCATGGAAAGAAACCGGTAGTACATTATGACTATCTATACATTGAATAATTAATAATAAGAATTTCTGTTTTATCCGATTTTAGACTAAAATTAGCTTGTTTCTGAAACAGCAATGAGCTGTTTCAGCCTATTCTAACAAGGGTATATTCTCACTGCAATGAGAAAAAGTTCTCATTATAATGAGTATTTCTTCTCATACCTATGAGTATTTTTTCTCATAGTGATAAGTATACTTGAGAATGTTTACGGAAGTTTTTTTGAATTATAATTGTATGAGTTTACCTCATTTCTATACCGAAATGAATTTTCAACTAATCAGAAAAAGAGATACGAAATTAGAACTATATGTCTCTACAATCTATATACCATCACAAAAGCAACATTTATTTCTGTTTTCAACAAGTTTTATTCACATCATTCACTATATTTGCATAGTTTATCTTTCCATTTAATGCAAAAAAGGAGCAAATGACTACAAATTTAAACGAGACCTTTGCTGCCGTACAGGTGGCAAGTCGGGAATTAGCCTTGCTGAATGATGACATCATCAATCAGATTTTAAATGCAGTAGCTGACGCAGCAATTGCAGAAACACCTTTCATTCTTGCAGAGAATGAAAAAGACCTCGCACGGATGGACAAAAATGATCCGAAGTACGACCGGTTGAAATTGACGGAAGAACGTTTAAAAGGCATTGCTGCCGACACACGCAATGTAGCGACACTCCCCTCTCCTTTGGGTAAAGTGTTGAAAGAAAGTGTTCGTCCCAATGGGATGAGATTGACAAAAGTCAGTGTTCCTTTCGGAGTGATAGGAATCATTTATGAAGCCCGTCCGAATGTCAGTTTTGATGTTTTCTCCCTTTGTTTAAAGAGTGGAAATGCCTGCATATTGAAAGGAGGAAGTGATGCCGATTGTTCCAACCGGGCTATCATCTGTGTGATTCATGAAGTATTGAAGAAATTCAATATCAATCCGCACATTGTAGAACTACTTCCGGCTGATAGAGAAGCTACGGCAGCATTGCTGAATGCAGTGGGTTACGTAGACCTGATTATCCCCAGAGGCAGCAGCAGCCTGATCCATTTCGTACGCGAGAATGCAAAAATTCCCGTTATTGAAACAGGGGCAGGTATCTGTCATACTTACTTTGATGAATTTGGAGATGTAAACAAAGGGGCAGCTATTATTCACAATGCGAAGACACGCAGGGTTAGCGTATGTAATGCGCTGGACTGCACCATTATACATGAGAAGAGACTGGCCGACCTCCCTCTGATTTGCGAGAAACTAAAAGACAGCCATGTCATTATTTATGCTGATCCGCAAGCTTACCAGGCATTGGAAGGCCGCTATCCTGCCGAGCTCCTGGAACATGCAAAAGCAGAAAGCTTCGGCACGGAGTTTCTGGATTATAAAATGGCTGTCAAGACCGTAAAAAGCTTCGAAGATGCCTTAGGACATATTCAGGAAAACAGCTCCAAACATAGTGAGTGTATTGTTACCGAAAGCAAGGAACGTGCAGCCTTATTCACAAAGATTGTGGATGCAGCTTGCGTATATACCAATGTATCTACTGCCTTCACTGACGGAGCGCAATTCGGATTAGGAGCAGAAATCGGAATCAGTACGCAAAAACTACATGCGCGCGGTCCGATGGGACTGGAAGAGATCACCTCTTACAAATGGGTCATCGAAGGAGACGGGCAAACGAGAAGAAATTGAGACGATACCTTTATCGTTAAAAATCAAACAAGGTATTGAACGAAACTAATTGAAAATTAAGAATTAAAAGATAAATGATATGAAGAAATTTACTTGCGTACAGGACATCGGCGATTTAAAATCAGCCCTTGCAGAAGCATTCGAAATTAAAAAAGATCGTTTCAAATATGTAGAACTGGGACGAAACAAGACTTTGATGATGATCTTCTTCAACTCCAGTCTGCGCACCCGCCTTAGCACACAGAAAGCTGCAATCAACTTGGGAATGAATGTAATGGTACTAGATATCAATCAAGGTGCATGGAAACTGGAAACCGAACGTGGCGTAATTATGGATGGCGATAAACCGGAACATATCTTAGAAGCCATTCCGGTGATGGGCTGTTATTGTGATCTCATCGGAGTACGCTCTTTCGCCCGTTTCGAAAACCGCGACTTTGACTATCAGGAAACGATTATCAATCAATTTATCCAATACTCCGGACGTCCCGTCTTTTCGATGGAAGCGGCAACACGCCACCCATTGCAGAGCTTTGCCGACCTGATTACCATCGAGGAATACAAGAAAACAGTACGTCCCAAAGTAGTTATGACCTGGGCTCCTCATCCACGTCCATTGCCACAGGCTGTTCCTAATTCCTTTGCTGAATGGATGAATGCAACGGATTACGAATTTGTCATCACCCACCCCGAAGGTTATGAACTCGCCCCGCAATTTGTAGGCAACGCAAAAGTAGAATACGACCAGATGAAGGCTTTCGAAGGAGCCGACTTTATATATGCCAAGAACTGGGCAGCTTATTCCGGCGACAATTACGGACAGATATTAAGTAAAGATCGTGATTGGACAGTCAGCGACCGTCAAATGGCAGTTACCAACAACGCTTATTTCATGCATTGTCTTCCGGTTCGCAGAAATATGATTGTGACAGACGATGTGATCGAAAGCCCGCAATCGATCGTTATTCCGGAAGCGGCCAATCGTGAGATTTCGGCAACTGTCGTTCTGAAGAGACTATTGGAAGGACTGAAATAACCGAAAAATAAAGAGGCCGAAAAGCCTCTTCCATCAACGCATAAGAACAAAAGAACATCTCCTTAAAATCCTACTTATAAATATAAAAACAGGATTTGAAAATTGAGATGTTCTTTTGTTCTTATTGTATTTAAAATAAAAGCAGGCTATTACTTACCGCCCGCTCTTTACTTTACCTTATTTCTCTATTTCTTTGCCAGCCTCCTGCCAGGAATTAAATCCTTTATCAAGTTCAAAGACCTTATAGCCCTTCTCACTCAAAATTGCCGCAGCCTTCTTGCTCCGATTACCACTACGGCAATACACAGCCACCGGTTTATCCTTCTGTAATAATGAATCAGCCATTGAAGCAAAAGAATCATCCATCACATTGATGTTGATTGTCTTCGTGATGTGCCCCTCCGAATATTCCGCAAGTGTGCGGACATCCAGACGTTGTATATCCTCATTCTGAATAAGAGAATCAAATTCCTCTACATTCATGGATTGAAAATCTCCTTTCTGCTGACAAGAGAAAAGGGAAGAGAGAAATAAAAATATCCCCACGATTAATTGATTCAATTTAAACATATATACTCTATTATTCAATTCTGCCCCGGAGTATAGTCAAACCCGGGATCACAATACTTTTCAGATACTACCGCAGATCCATCCTTATCGTACGTACAATATTTAAACTTAATATTCATAGTCCGGCCAGGATGCTCTTCATCAATATATTGCGCCAAAGGAACAGAGATGTAAGCACGCCGATTATAGTATTCTTCATCACTGTTCGCATCATGGTATAATAACATATTCACAATACCATTTGTTTTAAGTTCAGACACATCTTCCACTATGCCGAAAGTATGTCCTTTGCCTGTACTGACTTTTAGATTCAGAATCATATTCAGATAATCCCTCCCCAGCCAGATACTGACCACCTCTACCGGGTCTTGCTTTATACCGTCTTTATACACAGGATCATCTTCCGGCTTAGGCACCGGCACAATGAGCGATTGCAAAGAATATATAGTAGCCGCACTTCCATCCGGAAGCACTTCATAGTTACTCATTACACGTCTGGAGGTATTTGCGGCAATAGTAGAACCCGTACGGTCTTCCGCCACAGGCAAAGCCTCTCCCTTATCAGGAATAAGCGTTTGTATACGACCGTCTTCCCCGGCCTCTACAGTCACAAATTCCAGTTTCACCGAAGGATAATAATAATCATCATCTCCACAGGCAGTCATCAGGAAAAGCAATCCCCACAACCAAATAACATGTAATTTTCTTCTTTTCATCGGCAAGCTGCTAAATAATTAACTAACGGATTGGAATACATTAATAACAACTTCTCACGCAAAAAGTCTTCATCCTTATTCGGAATCTTGATCTTTGCCAATTGTTGTTCAATATAGTTCATAAACTGTTGTTTCTCTTCTTCCGTGTAATTGGCCCCGAATTCCGTCGTGCCATTCAACCAATCGTACGCCACATAATTTCCCGGATATATCCGGTAGTTACGATGAATACGGCGGTCAAGACAGGCAGAGATACGGGCAAACAAATCCGGTTTCGGCAACGAACGGTCCAACTCTTTCAGATCATCATTCAGACAAGGGGCAACCTGAAAATGTACTCTGCCTTTATATCCGAAAAGGCCGGTTTGCATATTAATCAAATCGTCCTGCGTCGTCTTCTTATACCCTTCGATGTCTCTCTTCAACTGAAACTCCTGCGCTTTCAGAAAATCACACGGGTCATATTCGTATGAAATAGCAAGCGGAGCAATATTCATTTCCACCAAACGGTCTATCAAATCACCTTCACCACCCATTGCCAGCATTTTCAACACACTGTCTTGCGTACGGTCATTCGAATCTTTTGCACGTCCTTCACGCTGCGCAATCCAAATAGACTGATTTTTTTCCGAAATGGTGTAATGCATATAACGGGACATACGTGCCGAAGATTCTAACATCTGCCGCATTGTCAATGCCCGCTGCACAATAAATGATTTATTGACACGCACCAGTTTCTTAATCCAGGGATAAATCAGCAAATTATCTCCAATCGCTATTTCTACCGTATCCATTCCCTGGTCAATCAACAAAATAGAGAGAAAGCCCGAATCGAGAATAATGTCTCTATGATTCGATATATACGTATAAGCTTTACTTTTATCCGGTATGGCGGTATGATCCAGTGTCAGTCCGGCGGTATGATCTGCCGCTATCTTCCACAAAATGCCATAGCAAAATGCCTCCTGAAAATCAAGTTTAGTCTTACAGGCACGCATTTTCTGCGCCAGAAGTTCAAATGGAACGTTCGGTATAGCCCCGGTAGCAGCTTTCTGAAAAGCCGGGTCGGCAATCAGTTCCTCAAAGACTTGAGGAAGTTCCTCATCATTGTAAGGACGAATTTCATTAAACTCTGTCAGATCCATCACGTGATTAAAATTTATTTTCAATAATATCGGTCATCACATCCTTTATATCCAGTCCGGCTGCACGCACCTGCTGGGGAATAAAGCTGGTAGTAGTCATTCCCGGAGTAGTGTTTACTTCGAGAAGATTCAGTTTTTCACCGGCAGTCACAATATAATCTACACGGATAATGCCGGAGCAACCTAATATATCATAGATAGCCGAAGTCAACATCTGCACACGCTTGGTCAGTTCGTCCGAGATACGCGCAGGAGTGATTTCATCTACCTGTCCATTATATTTAGCATCGTAATCAAAGAACTCATTGTGCGTCACCACTTCCGTAGGCGGGAAGATAACTGTCTTCTCTTTTGTCTTATAACAGCCGCAAGTCAGTTCCGTTCCGTCCATAAACGCTTCAACAATCACCTCTTCCGCTTCTCCGAAAGCTTTAACAATGGCCGGCTGTATTTGTTCTTTTGTCTTTACTTTCGTAACTCCGAAGCTCGAACCTCCCAGACTAGGCTTGATAAAACAAGGCAGGCCAATCTTTTCCACTACTTCCTCGTCAGAAACCGATTGTCCTTGGCGCAACAACAATGATTCGGCAATGCGCACTCCAAAAGCTTTCAAATATTGATTGCAGGTAAACTTGTCGTATGTAATGGCAGCCGCCAATACTCCACAACAGGAATACGGTATACGCATCATATCAAAATAGCCTTGCAGCCTGCCATCCTCACCCGGCGTACCGTGGATGGTGATATAAGCAAAGTCGAACACAACCTTCTCCGTTCCGTTCGTAAAACTAAAGTCGTTTCTATCCACCGGCACTTTGTTTCCGTCCGGTAATTGTACTTCCCAGCGACGGCCTTCCATCTCCACGATATACAAATTATACTTTTCCTTATCAATAAAGGAATAAATGCCCTGTGCACTACGCAGGGAAACTACGATTTCAGAGGTATCCCCTCCTGCTACGATAGCGATGTTGCGTTTCATTCTAATTCTCTATTACTTATATAGCCTCTCCACTTCTCGATAAGCCGGGTCATGTCATCCGGAAGTTCGGAAGTAAAGTACATCTCCTCACCTGTGACGGGATGCACAAACCCCAACGTCATAGCATGCAAAGCCTGTCGGGGACAAGTGTCAAAGCAATTATTTACAAACTGTTTGTATTTACTAAAATGAGTTCCTTTCAGTATCTCATGCCCGCCATAGCGTTCGTCATTGAATAATACATGGCCGATATGCTTCATGTGGACACGAATCTGATGGGTACGTCCTGTTTCAAGTATACATTCCACAAGGGTTACGTAGCCCAGTCTTTCCAATACACGGTAGTGCGTAACGGCATGCTTGCCCACCGTCGGGTCGGACATCACCGCCATCTGCATCCGGTCTTTCGGATTGCGGGCGATATTACCGACAATCGTTCCTTCATCCTGTTCCACAACGCCCCACACCAGAGCACGATATCTGCGTTTGGTAGTCTTATTAAAAAATTGGAGTCCCAGATTTGTTTTGGCATCCGGTGTCTTGGCAATCACCAGCAAGCCCGAAGTATCTTTGTCGATGCGATGAACAAGTCCCACGTGCGGGTCATTGGCATCGTAATCCGGTATATCCTTCATGTGCCAAGCCAGCGCATTGACCAGCGTGCCGTGATAGTTTCCGTGTCCCGGATGCACTACCAACCCTGCCGGTTTATTCACCACCATTACGTATGGATCTTCATAAACAATAGTAAGGGGAATATCTTCAGGAATAATTTCGTTTTCATAACGGGGGCGATCCATCATCACCGTTATGACATCCAGCGGTTTCACTTTGTAGCTACTCTTCACCGGTTTGCCATTGGCCATAACGAATCCGTCTTCGGCAGCCTTCTGAATACGGTTGCGCGAAGCATTGACAATACGTTCGAACAGATATTTGTCGACTCTGACCATCGCCTGTCCCTTATCTACAACCACGCGGAAGTGTTCGTAAAGCTGGAATTCGTCACCGACAGGTTCTATATCATCCAAATCATTCTCCAGTTCATCCGGAAGTTCTTCCTCTATCATGCGAGTCCGTTTCTGTTATTTATCTATTAAAACCAACTATCATCTTGAGCAGATGATGATTCCGACGTAATCGGCTGGTCCGTATCTACGGAAACATCGGCTGAATCTTCTTCCGACGTATCACCGGAGCCGTTTCCGACCATCAATGTTAACGAAGATCCCACAGGTATTTTCTCACCCGCAGCCAACTGGCGTCCCTGGTACTTCACGCCGTATACCCAGTCTTTCTCACCATTTACCAATTGAACCTGATTCAGTTTGAAACCGGCATTTAGCAATTTAGCCTGCGCCTGGCGGAGCGAGCTGTTGTCCGCCACATCAGGAATAGCACGCAAAGGGACATCCAACGTATTGACAGTCAGATATACCGTACGTCCTTCTTTCACTTTCTCGCCGACTCCCGGCTTCAGTTCGAGAATGATACCTGCTGCTTTATCCTTTACATATTTGGTATCGGAAATCACATATACCAAACCGTGATTCCGGAACATTTTCGCTGCTTCGTCCACCGTCATCCCTTTCACATCGGGAACGGCAACAGTTTCACCATGATGAGTATGTATATCAAGCCATTTCAATACACCGAATATCATCACTACCACCACAACAATCATGGCGATAATGTTCACCCAGAAGAATTTATTTGTTTTAAAAGAAAAGAATTCTTTAATAGTCATACGCATTGCTGTTAATATGCGCCAAAGATACGACAAAATAGTTGAACTTTTAAAAAGTAGGCGATGAAAAATGTCCTCATCTATTATGCAAGAACGCTTATCATCGCCAGAATTGCTGCAACTATAATCCCCACTCCTATAGATTTCAACAACCTTATTATATTTATGCGGGGTTTCAAATCCCCCGAATCTGCTCTTCTATTACGTATGTTTGTTTATGAGTCTTGTTCTATTCCACAAAGAAAAGCAAAAAGTCATAAACAAGAGCAAACAATAGCGCTTTTTAACATACTATTCTCCTGAAAATCAGGAAACAAAAAAGGCGAAGATTAAATTCCCCGCCTTTTTTGTTTCCTGATGACAAGTGATTATCACTTTTGTCCGTTGTACTCATCAGAAACAGTCAGTTTCTTTCTGCCTTTCGCACGACGAGCAGCTAATACTCTACGACCATTAGCCGATGCCATTCTCTCACGGAAACCGTGTTTGTTCTTTCTCTTTCTGTTAGAGGGTTGAAATGTTCTTTTCATTACTGTATCTTGTTTTTATGTTATTATTCTACGTAATCGGGCTGCAAAAATAGGCACTTTTTTTAAATTAACCAAGAGATAACTCATTTTTGCTCAAAAGTTTTTGTGTTTTTTACTGATTTAGATTACTTTTGCAGTCGAATTCCTGCGAAAACAATTAAATAACAATAATATATTAAGAAAAATAGCAGTATGATTAATGCTCAAGACATCAAAAACGGAACTTGTATCCGTATGGACGGAAAGCTCTATTTCTGTATCGAATTCCTGCATGTAAAACCAGGTAAAGGTAATACTTTCATGCGTACTAAACTGAAAGATGTAGTCAGCGGTTACGTTCTCGAACGCCGTTTCAACATCGGTGAAAAGTTGGAAGATGTACGCGTAGAACGTCGTCCGTACCAATTTTTGTATAAAGAAGGAGAAGATTATATCTTCATGAACCAAGAAACATTCGACCAACACCCTATCGCTCACGATTTGATTAACGGTGTTGACTTCCTGCTCGAAGGTGCAGTATTGGAAGTTGTTTCTGACGCTTCTACAGAAACTGTTCTTTATGCAGATATGCCGATCAAGGTTCAAATGAAAGTGACTTATACAGAACCGGGCGTGAAAGGTGATACAGCTACCAACACGCTGAAACCTGCCACTGTAGAATCAGGAGCAACCGTACGTGTTCCATTGTTCATCAACGAAGGTGAAACAATTGAAATCGACACTCGCGATGGTTCTTACGTAGGACGTGTAAAAGCATAATTGACAAGAACATATATAAAAAAACCGGAAGTTTTTGGACTCCCGGTTTTTTTATGTCTTTACCGATATTTATTTGTATCCGGCTGCTTTCGCAATTCTTTTAGGAATCTCCGTGTTATCAATCTTTTCTCCAAACAGTTGAGAACCTGCGCCGATAGCGAATACAGGTACATAACCGGCAGAGTGACCGCCACTTACCCAACCTACCATAGCAATCTCATCCATCACTTCCTTAGCACGTGCAGCCATCGGTTCACTCTTAGAATACATACTTTCAGCAAATACGACTTTATTCTTCACGAATGATTTTTCAAACTCATCACGTAATTTCTTTTCCTGTTCCCAAGAAATAGGGAATTGTTTCCAGAAACCCATTTCTTCGCCTAGGAATGTTTTCATATCTTCCCAAGTCACTTTATTGCCTTTTGATTTTCTCAATTCGCTAATACGTTGTGAAAGTCCGTCAGCAGAATGTTTCTGATGCTGCAATGCTTTCAGGTTCAATTCATATTTTCCTGTACCCAGCACGATACCACCTGTTTCATGGTCGGCAGTAACGACAATAAGGGTTTCTTTCGGATGCTTTTTATAAAACTCATAAGCTACCTTGATAGCATTATCCATATCCTTTACTTCGTTGAACACTGTAGCAGCATCATTCGCATGACACGCCCAGTCTATTTTGCCACCTTCTACCATCAAGAAAAACCCTTTCTTATTATCTTTTGTGAGAAAATCAATGGCACTTTCTGTAATCTGCGCTAAAGTCAAATCACCTTCTTTACGATCGATAGCATAGGGTAAACAAGATGGATTAGCACCTTCTTCCTGAATCAGGATCATCTTTTCTGCTTTTGCAGCTTTTGCCTTATAGTCATTGTAACCACGTGCTACTGTATATCCTGCCTCTTCAAAAATAGGGAAAATGCTGGAGCTTCTTTCCTTGTCATAAGTGGTGGTAGGTTTCAAGAAACCACCGCCTGCATAAAAATCGAAATTGGCTTTCGGCAAATCAAGAGCAATTTCATAATTCATATTACGATCGGGTTGATGTGCATAAAATGCGGCAGGAGTAGCATGATCTACACTAACAGAAGTAGTTACACCAACTTTCTTACCAGCTTTCTTTGCCTTTTCAGCTACAGTCTGAATAGCATTCTTGTCCTCTCCCACAGAAATTGCATGATTATAAGTCTTCTTGCCTGTTGCTAATGCAGTACCTGCAGCAGCAGAGTCGGTTACTGAATTTTTAGCAGAGAAAGTAGTTGCCATAGTAGCAACCGGGAATTGAGTAAACAACAAAGGTTCAACACCAATACGGCCATTTTGAATTTCCGCCTGATACATCTCCGTACCATTTACTTGATTGACTCCCATTCCATCTCCGATGAAATAGAATACGTACTTTGCCTGCCCGTTGGCTACAACGGAGATAAGGACAAAGAACAGTGTGTAGACTAACTTTTTCATTTTCTAGTATATTTATTTTAGATTAGTTGTCTACAAAGGTAGAAAAAAAAGAGAGATGCACAGTGGATTATTGAACACTAAAAGTAGATATTTGCTTTATACACAAGCATTATTGGCTCGTATATTACGAAGTAATAACATATTGCTATCTGTGAATAACATTATAGGTTCATTACATTCTGCTCGAACATATCTTTATCTCCGGCAGCTTTATTACGCATCCGGCTACGATAATTATAGATAGTTGCCAAAGAATAACCGAGAAAATGAGCAATCTTGTTACTGTCTACTACTCCCAGACGGATAAGGGCAAAGATACGAAGTTCTGTTGTCAGAAGTTCATCGGATTTAGGATACACTCTTCCTTCTTCTACCAGCAAATTATTGAAAGCTGAAATAAAGTTCGGGAAAAGTTTCAGAAAAGACCTGTCGAACTCATTATAGAATTCATCCCGCTCATCCCGGATAAACTGTTCGGACTTGATAGCTTTAAACAAATCTTCGATACGCGATGCCATTGCCAATTTTGCCAATGAACGACGATAAGTTTCCAGTTTGTCGAGATAGTTGACACATCTGTCCAGATAGCGGGCGATATAGACTTCTTTTATTTTTCCGGTTTGCTCCAGTTCCGCGTTGACCGCAGACATTTGTTTGTTAGCCAGACTAAGATTCCGCCGCATAACAGACAACTTCTTCATCCAACGATATAGATAGAAAATAGCAATCAGAAGAAACAAAGACAACAAACTGACACTAATCAACATAGCGCGGGAAACGGCACGTTCTTTTTCTTCTTTTAATTTATACGCCTTGTCGATAATCGGAAAAAACTCCGTCACCTCAATAAACCGCAAACGGGCATTACACGCCACAGCATCTTCCATCGAGCAACTCAAGTATTTGTAGGCACGGTCAATATCTCCTGATTCATACATCAGATGCGCGAGTTTCTGCAATGAAGCATACTCCCTCACCGGAGTTTCCAGATCCGCAATGGCAGTCAGAATCAGATAGTAAACTTCTTTTTCGATATCTTTCTTCATACTATAAGCTTCGGAAAGAGTATAATAAATATATACTTTCTGACGTTCATCCTGAATTTCTTTCAAAGCATTGTTCAGCATATCCACAGCGACATCGGCTTTCCCGTTCATTATGCATTTTTCGGCTAAAACAATCGTTTTGTTTGCCTCTGGAGGCATCGCAGCAATAATGGAATCTCTATATAAATCGGTTTTCTTCAAATACTTTTCTTTTTCATTCTTATTGGTCGTATAATCTGCTAACCACCCGTAGCAGGCACGATACGTCTGATAATAAGATAACCGAGTCCACTCATTCAATTTTTTAGGATCAATCCTCTCCAACTGTTCAATGGCTTCTATATACATTCCCATTACTCCCATTACCGTAGCACGATTAATGATGATCTCATACTCCAATTCCGGGCGGTTCAACAATGGAAGGATTTCCATCTCACGGTTAATATAATATAAGGACGAGTCTGCCTGATAATGCAAATAAGCACCAAAAAGAGAGGCATATAATTCATATTTTCGAACAGGATCAGTAGAATGGGCAAGTTCTAATTTCAAGTTATTAATCTCTTTCTCTTTCCGAATCTGGAAAGTCTCTTTCTTGCTTATAACTTCATCCAGCTTTTTAAGAGCAGCCGCATTATCCGTATGCATTGCACACAACGAAAAAGGAAAGAGCAAAAGAAGAAATAGCATATAAAGGGTTAGATTTTTCATAAGATTCCTTTTTAAAGATGTTACAAATATAAGAAATATAGTAATGAAAACGAAAAATATGGGTATAACTATTTTCATTTTCACTTGTATTTTTCGGCATAAGGTATTAGAATATCCAACTAATTATCAGCAACATAGTCAGATAACAGGTTTATATTTCCATTCTAATCTCACAAAGGTGCACAGCATCCCCCTACATTTGCATCATCGGTTCTCCGAGCAAACAGTTAAAAATCTAGCTACCATGAAACGAAATTTGTTATTTGCTATTTTACTATTACTTCTATCGGGTTATCATCAAGCATTCGCCGCAACCAATATAAAGAAAGTGGCTCCTACCTTTTGGTGGGCAGGAATGAAGAATCCCGAACTACAAATACTTCTATACGGCGATGGCATATCATCCGCAGAGGTAAGTATTTCTTCTAATGACATCACCCTGCAGGACGTGGTGAAACAGGAAAATCCTAATTATCTGATCTTATATTTAGATCTTTCAAAAGCTATCCCTCAGCACTTCGACATTCTCCTGAAACAAGGTAAAAAACAGACTAAAATACCATACGAACTTAAACAGCGCAAAGAGAATGCTTCAGCAGTAGAAGGCTTCAACTCCAGTGATGTACTTTATCTCATTATGCCGGACCGCTTTGCCAACGGCAACCCCTCCAATGATATAATTCCCGGAATGTTGGAAGCAAACATAGACCGCAACGAACCTTTCGCCCGTCATGGCGGTGATTTAAAAGGAATAGAGAAACATTTGGATTATATTGCAGACCTCGGAGTTACGAGTATATGGCTTAACCCGATTCAGGAAAATGACATGAAGGAAGGCTCTTATCATGGATATGCCATCACCGATTACTATCAAGTAGACCGTCGCCTCGGAAGCAATGAAGAGTTTCGCAATCTCGTAAAAGAAGCCAATGCTAAAGGGCTAAAGGTAGTCATGGACATGATCTTCAACCATTGCGGTTCGAACAATTATCTATTCAAAGACATGCCTGCCAAAGATTGGTTCAACTTTGAGGGAAACTACATGCAGACCAGTTTCAAAACTGCCACCCAAATGGACCCTTATACTTCCGATTATGATAAAAAGCTGGCCATTGACGGTTGGTTCACACTGACTATGCCGGACTTCAACCAACGAAACCGTCACGTAGCCACTTACCTGATACAGAGTAGTATCTGGTGGATAGAATATGCGGGTATCAACGGAATCCGCCAGGATACACATCCTTACGCCGACTTTGAAATGATGGCGCATTGGTGCAAAGCGGTCAATGATGAATATCCTTCATTCAACATTGTCGGTGAGACATGGCTGGGCAGCAATGTACTGATCTCCTACTGGCAGAAAGACAGTAAACTTGCTTATCCGAAAAACAGTTATCTTCCTACTGTCATGGATTTCCCACTGATGGAAGAAATAAATAAAGCTTTCGACGAAGAAACCACCGAATGGAACGGAGGACTTTTCAGACTCTACGAATACCTCTCACAGGATATTGTCTACGCCGATCCAATGAGTCTGCTGACCTTCCTCGATAATCACGATACTTCCCGTTTCTACCGTTCGGAGGAAGATACCAAGAACCTGAACCGATATAAACAAGCCTTGACATTCTTACTGACTACCCGTGGAATTCCACAAATATATTATGGAACTGAAATCCTGATGGCAGCCGACAAAGCAAATGGAGACGGATTACTCCGATGTGACTTTCCGGGAGGTTGGCAGAATGACGCCAAAAACTGTTTTGAAGCAACCAACCGTACTCCGCAACAAAATGAAGCCTTCTCTTTTATGCAAAAACTGCTCCAATGGAGAAAAGGAAATGAAGTCATCGCCAAAGGCAAACTAAAACATTTCGCACCCAATAAAGGCATTTATGTTTATGAACGCAAATACGGTAACCAATCAGTCGTTGTCTTTCTGAATGGAAACGACCGGGAACAGACTATTGACTTACATCCTTATCAGGAAATACTCTCCACCTCGTCTGCTCATGATTTGCTCACAGACAAAAAGATTGAATTAAGAAATGAATTAACACTTCCAAGCCGTGGGATATACCTTTTAGCCTTCTAAGCAAGTTCACTACGACTTATATTTATCCAATGAAATCAGATAGATAAACAATTATAAAACAAGATACTAGCATTTATACAAACTTGTATTTTTATTCTAATCAAGCAAAAAAGTGAAGGTGGTTGCTACATTTGCAATATCCGAAACAAACAGGAATAGAAATATCGGTTAGCTTACAATTTAATACCATAAATAGAATGAAAAAGAAAAAGTTTTTTTCGATCATCGCATTCCTTTGCATCTCATTCATTGCGAATGCACAACAGAAACTGACCTCACCGGATGGCAATCTGGTTCTGACCTTTCAGGTTAACAAAGAAGGCGCACCAACCTACGACTTGACTTACAAAGGCAAGGTGGTAATTAAGCCGAGCACTCTCGGACTGGAATTGAAAAAAGAAGATAATACCAGAACCGACTTTGACTGGGTAGACCGCAGAGACCTCACCAAGCTCGATTCTAAATCCAATCTTTATAATGGCTTCAAGCTGAAAGATGCGCAAACGACTACCTTTGACGAAACCTGGCAACCAGTCTGGGGAGAAGAAAAGGAAATCCGCAATCAGTATAACGAACTGGCAGTCATTCTGTTTCAGCCAATGAACGACCGTTCCATCGTTGTTCGCTTCCGCCTGTTCAATGATGGTTTGGGATTCCGTTATGAATTTCCGCAACAGAAATCACTGAACTACTTCGTTATCAAGGAAGAACATTCCCAATTTGCCATGGCAGGCAACCATATCGCATACTGGATACCGGGCGATTACGACACTCAAGAGTACGACTACACCATCTCCCGTCTATCGGAAATCAGAGGTTTGATGCAACAGGCGATCACTCCAAATTCTTCTCAAACCCCATTTTCACCGACAGGTGTACAGACGGCACTGATGATGAAAACAGATGATGGTTTATACATCAATCTGCACGAAGCCGCTTTGATTGATTATTCTTGTATGCACCTCAATCTGGACGACAAAAACATGATATTCGAATCCTGGCTGACACCGGATGCAAAAGGGGATAAAGGTTACATGCAGACTCCGTGCAACTCTCCGTGGCGTACGATCATCGTCAGTGATGATGCACGTAACATTCTCGCCTCCCGCATCACCCTCAACCTGAACGAACCTTGTAAGATTGCAGACGCCGCCTCCTGGATTAAACCGGTGAAATATATAGGCGTATGGTGGGACATGATTACCGGAAAAGGTTCCTGGGCTTATACAGATGAACTGACCAGCGTGAAACTTGGCGTTACAGACTACTCCAAAACCAAACCGAACGGCAAACATTCTGCCAATACAGCTAACGTGAAACGTTACATCGACTTTGCCGCAGCCAACGGATTTGATGCAGTGCTGGTAGAAGGTTGGAATGAAGGATGGGAAGACTGGTTCGGCAACAGCAAAGACTATGTATTTGACTTCCTGACTGCATATCCTGATTTCGACGTACAGGAAATCCATCGTTATGCTGCAAGCAAAGGAATTAAAATGATGATGCACCATGAGACTTCTGCATCTGTTCGCAACTACGAACGTCACCTGGATAAAGCTTACCAATTCATGGTAGACAATGGATATAACTCGGTTAAAAGCGGTTATGTGGGTAATATCATTCCACGCGGAGAACATCATTACGGTCAATGGATGAATAATCATTACCTGTATGCCGTGAAAAAAGCCGCCGATTATAAAATCATGGTCAATGCACACGAAGCAACCCGTCCAACCGGTATCTGCCGTACATATCCCAATCTGATCGGTAATGAATCCGCACGTGGAACAGAATATGAATCATTTGGAGGAAATAAAGTATACCACACGACGATTCTGCCTTTCACACGCCTGGTCGGTGGTCCGATGGATTACACTCCCGGCATCTTCGAGACTCACTGTAACCAGATGAATCCGGCAAACAACTCCCAGGTACGTTCAACCATTGCACGCCAACTGGCATTGTATGTCACCATGTATAGCCCTTTGCAGATGGCTGCCGATATTCCGGAAAACTACGAACGCTTTATGGATGCTTTCCAGTTTATCAAAGACGTCGCTCTCGACTGGGACAAAACAATCTATCTGGAAGCAGAACCGGGAGAATACATCACAATTGCCCGCAAAGCAAAAGGAACGGACGACTGGTACATAGGCTGCACAGCCGGTGAAAACGGCCACGACTCCCAATTAACGTTCGATTTCCTGGAACCGGGAAAACAATACGTCGCTACCGTATACGCAGATGCCAAAGATGCCGACTGGAAAGATAACCCGCAGGCATACACCATCAAAAAAGGTATCTTGAATAATAAAAGCAAACTGAATCTGCACGCTGCCAATGGCGGTGGATACGCAATCAGTATCAAAGAGGTGAAAAACAAATCAGAGTTTAAGGGATTGAAAAGACTATAAATAAAGGATAGTCTTAAAAAAAGTGTTTTCAATAGGTATTTTTAAAGAAACTTTTAAGAGAGAGAAATAATATTACTATATTGTTAACTTTAATTTTTTAAATGCATGAAGCAAGTTAAATTTAGAATCGTTCAAACGATTCTCCCCTTGTTAATAGGGATGTTTTTATCATTGGGCGCTTATGCACAGCAAATCACAGTCAAAGGACATGTGAAAGATGCTATGGGCGAACCCGTGATTGGCGCCAATGTCATTGCCAAGGGTACCACAACGGGTACCATCACTGACTTTGACGGTAACTTCACATTGAATGTTCCTCAAAATTCTATTCTGTCCATTACATTCGTCGGTTACAAAGCAGCAGAAATTAAAGCAGCTCCTTCGGTAATGGTCACACTGGAAGATGACTCTCAAGTATTGGACGCCGTAGTCGTTGTAGGTTACGGAACAGTAAAGAAAAACGACTTGACGGGATCAGTTACTGCCATCAAGCCGGATAAAATCAGCAAAGGAGTAACCACCAGCGCACAGGATATGATAACAGGTAAAATAGCCGGTGTGAATGTAATTTCCAGCGGTACTCCGGGTGGAGGAGCTACGATTCGTATTCGCGGTGGTTCATCATTGAACGCCAAAAACGATCCGTTGATCGTTATCGACGGACTGGCAATGGATAATAGCGGTGTGCAAGGTTTGACTAATCCTTTGGCAATGGTAAACCCGAATGACATCGAAACTTTCACTGTTTTGAAAGATGCTTCGGCCACCGCCATCTATGGTTCACGTGCTTCTAATGGTGTGATTATCATCACTACAAAGAAAGGGAAAGCAGGCAGCAAACCACAGGTGAACTATGAAGGTAACGTTTCCGCCGGTATACTGCAAAAGACAATAGACGTAATGGATGCCAATGAATTCAAAGGATACGTATCCAAACTTTATGGTGAAGGAAATGCTCCAAGCCCCTTCGGTGAAGCAAACACTGACTGGCAGAAAGAAATTTTCCAGACAGCCGTTAGTACAGACCATAACGTGACTGTAAGCGGTGGTTTGAAAAATATGCCTTATCGTGTTTCTTTCGGTTACACCAATCAGAATGGGATCCTGATGACATCTAATTTCGAGCGTTATACCGCCTCCGTCAATCTGACACCCTCTTTCTTTAAAGATCACCTGAAGTTCAATATCAATGCTAAAATGATGTGGGCCAACCAACGTTATGCTGACGACGGGGCTATCGGCGCAGCTTTGACCATGGACCCGACCCAACCTGTATATGACTCTTCGGACATGTACAAAAACTTCGGTGGATTCTACCAACCGACCAGTGACGGTAGTTCATATAACGATCCGGAATGGCCGCTTACACTGGAAAGTAATTCAACCGCCAACCCTGTTTCCCTACTGAAACTAAAGAAACATACTTCCAGAAACACCAGTTTTATCAGCAATGTAGAAGTAGACTATAAATTCCACTTCCTCCCTGACCTACATATCCATGCTAACGTAGGCGGTGACTACTCGGAAGGTAAGGAAAAGAATGTAAATTCACCTTATGCCCCGGGCTCTTATTACTATGGTTGGAACGGGACTGACTACGGCTACAAATATAACCTGTCGGTGAATGCCTATGCACAATATTCCAAAGAAATCGGGGATCATTATGTCGACGTAATACTGGGTGGTGAAGAGCAACATTTCCACTATACCGGATATAAAGTCGGACAAGGAACAAATCCGTTAACAGGCGAAGCCTACAATCCGAATCTGCGCTCACAAACAGCCTGGGGACATCACAGTACATTAGTTTCTTATTTTGCCCGCGTAAATTATACATTACTTAGCCGTTATTTGCTGACAGCCACTTTCCGCCAGGACGGTTCTTCCCGTTTCTCTAAAGACAACCGTTGGAGTAGCTTCCCTTCTGTTGCTTTGGGATGGAAACTGAAAGAAGAAAATTTCCTGAAAAACGTAGAAGTATTGTCAGATCTGAAACTCCGCCTCGGATGGGGTATCACGGGTCAGCAGAACTTAGGCGACGATTATGATTTCCCTTATATGGCACTGTACCGCGTCAACGCAGCCGGAGGTTATTATCCTTTCGGGGATACCTATTATGGCACTATGCGTCCTAAAGCTTATAACGAAGACCTGAAATGGGAAGAGACAACGACTTATAACGCAGGTTTCGACTTTGCTTTCCTGAACGGACGTATCTCCGGCTCGATGGATTACTATTACCGGAAAACCGACGATTTAATCAATACCGTAAAGATTGCGGCGGGGACTAACTTTAATACCCAACTGATCAGCAACATCGGTTCATTAAAAAATACGGGGCTTGAATTCACCATCAATGCCAAACCTATTGTAACCAAAGATTTTGTCTGGGACTTGGGATATAACATCACTTGGAACAAAAATGAAATCACTAAACTGACCGGAGGAGATGATTCTAATTACTATGTAGAAACCGGAGGTGTATCTACTGGTATTAGCGGTGCAACCTGCCAGGTACAGAAAGTAGGTTATCCGATGAACTCATTCTTCGTTTACCAACAAGTGTATGATAAGGATGGAAAACCGATTGAAAACATGTTCGTAGACCGTAACGGAGATGGTGTCATCAACGCTTCGGACAAATATATCTATAAAAAACCTGCCGCTGACGTATTGATGGGACTGACTTCCAAATTCACTTATAAAAATTGGGATTTAAGCTTTGCCCTCCGTGCCAGCCTGAATAACTATGTGTACAATGACGTACTGGCCAGTAAATCCAGTGTCGGCAAGGGAGGAATCTTTAATCATGGATACTATTCCAACCGCCCGACAGCTGCCGTGAATCTGGGATTTGAAGGAAAGGGAGACTATTATCTGTCCGATCGTTTCGTTGAGAATGCTTCATTCTTGCGTTGTGATAACATAACAGTAGGTTATAGCTTCAAAAATTTACTGAAGTCCCAGGCTTATAAAGGTATCAACGGCCGTATTTACGGTACTGTACAGAATCCCTTCGTTATCACCAAGTATACAGGACTCGATCCTGAATCGGTTATCAGTTCAGGAAATGATGCCGGAGTAGCAGGTATTGACAGGAACATTTATCCTCATCCGATCACTATCCTGTTCGGGCTAAGTCTTCAGTTCTAAGATTGTAATTTATTAAAAAGTAGACTATTATGAAGTTCAAATATATAAAATCAATAGTTTCAGTAGCGTTGTTCCTTAGCCTGACCACCGGAATGACCTCCTGTATCAATGACCTGGATATATCTCCAATCGATCCTCAGATGACTGCCACCTTCGACCAAGATATGTACTTTACCAAACTATACGCTTCACTGGGACTTACCGGACAAAAATTGAGCGAAGATCCGGATATCGCAGTAAAGGACGAAGGTCAATCCTGTTTCTATCGCGCTCTTTTCACTAACAATGAATATGGCACTGATGAGATGATATGGACCTGGCAAGAAAATGCCGGTATCCCCGAACTAACTTATATGCGTTGGAACTCCTCTCATCAGCAGACAGAAATATTATATAATCGTTTAGCATATAATATCACACTCTGCAATTTCTTCCTGGATCAGATCGCCGGAAAAGAGGATGCTACCTCCGTTCAGCAACGTGCCGAAGCCCGTTTTCTCCGTTCCTTATTTTACTATTATCTGATGGACACCTTCGGAAAAGCTCCTTTCACCGAACACTTCTCCAAAGAGAATCCTCCTCAAAAGACGGCCTCCGAACTGTTCGCTTATATTGAAAGCGAACTGGAAAGCATCGAAAATGATATGAGCGAACCGCGTCAAGCTCCTTTCGGACGTGCCGACAAAGCTGCTTGCTGGTTGCTGCGTGCCCGTTTGTATCTCAATGCCGAAGTATACACCGGACAACCGCGTTGGAATGATGCTATCACCTATGCCGGCAAAGTGCTCGATCCCTCCAATGGATACGGATTGTGTGGAAATTACGAACAACTTTTTATGGCAGACAATGATGAAAATCCCGATGCTAAAAAAGAAATCATCCTTTCTATCCGTCAGGATGGTGTACAAGCAAAGAGTTACGGAGGAAGTTACTTCTTGATTGCTGCAACGCAAAAGAGCGACATGCCGAATCGCGGAACAAATGACCCTTGGGAATGTATCCGTACACGCAAAGCACTGGTTGACAAGTTCTTCGCAAACAGTGAGGATATTCCTTTCACCGAATATACCGATAATAAATGGCAGAATGTGAGAGATGTGCAGGCTGCTGCAAAAGATGAACGCGCCTTGTTCTATACAACCGGTCGCAAAGCCGAACTGGAAAGTGTAGGTAAATTCACCGACGGACTTTCATTTATGAAATGGAGTAATCTGCGCTCGGACGGACAACCCGCTCACGATGCTAAAATTCCTGATACGGACATTCCGTTCTTCCGTTTGGCGGAAGCTTATCTGATTCGCGCGGAAGCCTATTTGAGAGCAGGCGGCGCAAATGCACAACAAAATGCCTGGTTGGATATCAAAGCCCTCAGAGACCGTGCCAAAGCAACAGAAATACCCTCTGCCAATAACCTGACATTAGATTATATTCTGGATGAACGTGCCCGCGAATTGTATCTGGAAGGATTCAGACGCACAGATTTGATCCGTTATGGCTATTTCACCTCAAGCACCTACCTCTGGGATTGGAAAGGCGGTTCCTTTGAAGGAAACGGTGTGAGTTCGATCTATAATCTCTATCCGATACCGAAAACAGAAACGCTGACGAATACAAATATGACTCAGAATCCGGGATATTGATAGAACCTTTATTCACGTTTTAAAGACTGAAAACAATGAAAAACCTATATAAACTATTTACATTGACAATGGGGCTACTAGCTCTGTCCGCCTGTGAAGCAGACCGTGACAGCAACCCTGTGTTGAACGAACCGGATACGTTCGTACTGAATGTGCCAGCTTTTGCTTCCAACAACGTGTACGACCTTAAAAACTCCGAATCATTGGAATTAACCTGTACACAACCGGATTACGGGATTCCGATGGCAACCACTTATTCAGTACAAATTTCACTGGAAGAAAATTTCGTTGACGCTCATGCAGAGACAAATACGGAAGCTAATTATACAACTTTGGGTACTACCCATTCTTCTGCCAAAATGGAAGTGAAAGCTTTAGAATTTGCATTGGCACTGGGAGACTTGTGGAGTGCATCCTCCGATGAAGAATTTCCGACCACTCCCATACCCGTTTATGTACGCCTGAAAGCGGAACTGACCAATAGTGGTCGTGGCATCGCTTTTTCGAATGTAATTGAACTTCCCAAAGTATTGGGATATAAAGCTGTACCGCCTCTCGAATTACCTTCCAGTATATTTATCAATGGCTCGATGGCAGGTAGTAATTGGAGCAACTGGGTGCCTTTGGCAGCAGTAAACGGAATGTCCAAGTTCTTCGGTTTATTCTATTTCGGAGGCACTGATATGTTCAAGTTCGGTACTAAAGAAGGAGAATACATCGGATTCAACGATCCACGTCTGACAATAGCCTCGGATGCATTCACCGGATCGGATGATGGATTTGGCGGACAAAATATCAGCGTTAATGTCACAGGCTGGTATACAGTGATCATGTCTGTAAGCATCAAAGGGACTGATTATGCCTTTACGCTGGATATTGCTCCGGGCGAAGTTTGTCTGATAGGCAATGCTATAGGAGATTGGACATTCGGCGATAAAGGCAAATTCCAAGCACCAACAACGGCAGATGCAGACTTTGTTTCACCGGTATGCACCGGAGGCGGAGAATTGCGTATGTCCGTCAAAGTTCCGGGAGAAGACTGGTGGCGTACGGAGTTCGCTATACCTAATGGAAAAATCGTGTTCCGTGAAAACAAAAGTGTGATTGACAGTTGGTCGGAAATAGGTCCTGAATATGCGATAAACGTTAAGGCAGGGCAGAAAATAAATCTGAACTTTGTTCAGAAAACAGGTTCCGTTACTCAATAATCGTTAACTTTAATAACTGAATATCATGAAAAGATTATCATATATGGCGTGTCTGTTGCTTGCTTCGGCAGCTTTCACCGCTTGCGATGAAGATTTTAAGGACTGGGCTGATCCCCAGTCCAATCCCCAGGAAGAAGCTATAACTGCAATGGTAGATATAACTCCGGTTGCCAGTATGAAACTTGAAGAACAGCCGGGCGATTCTGTGGTAATCGCCTCTGTTTCTTCGATTGCAGAAAACTTCTCACTCACAGCTTGTAATATAGAATTAGTTGCCGAAGGGCAGATATTAAATCTACCGTCAAAAGTAAAAGATGGGAATATAAAAGTCAGGTTGACAGAACTTGACCAAAAAGTGGCAAGTTTGTATAAGTCACAAAAATCTTTAGAGCGCGAAGTCACTTTAAAGCTGACACCGGTAGTCATGACAACCAACGGTGAAGCAACTTCACTGACTGAATACCCGGAAATGCAATCTGCCATCACTCCGGTCGCAACTCCGGCTGTGGATACGGAATACTATATAGTAGGTGATCTAAACAGCTGGCAGATGGACAAATCGACAGCCACAAAGCTCGAAGTAGACAAAGACAATCAGTATCTCTTTTCAGTAGTCGTCGAGTCGGAAGAGAAGTTTGATTTCAAGATTGTCCCGGGAAGTGCGATAGAAGCTCCGGATGCCTGGCAAAGAGCCTTGGGTGCTTCCAAAGTAATAGAAGATCCGGATCCGGGATTATTGGCTTTCAGGGATAAAGAAGGAGCCGACCCGGATAATCTCACCTGCGCCGGCGGAAAGAAAATGAAAATTACGATTAATGTAGAAGATTATACATACACAATCAAGGAGGATCTACCCGAGCACATGTACATCAATGGATCTCCGTACAGTCTTGGGTGGGATTGGGCAGTAGCTCCTGAAATGGTTCCTGTCACACAGACTCCCGGAATGTTCTGGAGTATACAATATTATACGGCGGGAGACCAAATCAAGTTTGCTCCGGTTAGAAAATGGGAAGGAGACTTTGGTTATGACGAAGAAATCTTATCTCCGGAAGCAATTGATTTCGCCGAATTAACATCCTCAGGAGGCAATATTGGCATTGGTAAATCCGGATGGTATCTGGTAATTGTCGCAGTGACTACAGAAGGAAAAACAATTTCATTCCGTTTGCCGGAAGTTTACCTGTTGGGAGGTGTGATTAACAATTCGTGGAATTGCGATGAAACGACCTTGTTCAGGATTCCGACCGATAAAACAAGCGACTTCATATCACCGGCAGCAACCGTTACAGGCATGGCACGTATTTCTACTACGGCTGTAGATGCCGGAGGCTGGTGGAAGAGCGAATTTACACTTGATCTGGCTAATGAAGGCGATGGTACTATCGTTTACCGTGAGAATAAGAACGTATCGGATAATCTAAGCGAACTTGGCTACGAATGTAATGTAAAAGCCGGTCAGAAAGTCCATATTAACTTTACGACAGGCAAAGGTAAAGTCGAATAACTATCAGACACTCTTAAACAGCACAACGAGTAGAATCAATTACGATCATATCTCAAGTCTCCTTCTTCGGGAAAGAGGAGATTTGAGATATGATCGAAATCTGACACACTCAAAGCTAAATATAGTACCACTACATTGGAAGAAGAATTCTAAAATAAGGCTTATGAAAGACTTTAAATATATTTGGCTCCTTTTATTGCTGATACTCAACAGCTTTGGAGCTTGTTCAGATGATGATCCGTTGATGCCGGGCGAGCGTCCTTCGTCCGGAACTGATCCTGCCCCGGAAGAACAAGTTCTCCACGACGGATTTAATTTTGATCCGGCTATTCCTAAAGCGGATGAACCACTGACTATCACCTTCAAAGCACCCGAAGGAAGTAACTTCTATGGTTACGCTGACGACTTGTACTTACACTCCGGAACAGGAGCAAATTGGACAGGTGCACCTACATGGGGAGATAATCAGAATAAATACAGACTGAAAAAGACAAAGGACAATGTGTGGAGTATCACCCTTTCCTCATCTATCCGCCATTTCTATTCTGTTGCTCCATCTACTCCCTTACAGACCATTAACCTGATTGTACGTGATGCGGAAGGTAGCCAACAAACCTACGATTACGCAACTTTAGTAGAAGATAGTCAAAACGGATTTATCTGGGAAGAACCGCAAAAAGCCCCTCTCCCCATATCCGGAGAAGAAAAAGAGGGTATTCATATCCATTCGGCCACTTCGATAACGCTTGTATTATATGATAAGGACAGTCAGGGCGGTCATAAAGATTGTGTATTTGTAACAGGTAATTTCAACAACTGGAAACTGGATAGTCGCTACATGATGAAATATGACGAAACAAACCATTGCTGGTGGATCACTCTGGAGGAATTGACTGCCGGTGAAACACAGTTCCAGTACTTTGTGTACAGTGCTTCGGATGGCGGTACTTACTTGTGCGATCCTTATTGTGAGCAAGCATTGGAAAAGGGAGTGGATACCAACTTTCCCACTGGCGCACAAGCACCTTACGTATCAGTCGTAAGCACAAACCCACAACCCTATCAATGGAGTGCCGGAGAATTTGAGATGAAGAATAAAGAAAATCCGGTTATCTATGAGCTCTTGTTGCGGGATTTTACTTCCAGTGGAAATCTGGCAGGAGCAATGGAAAAGCTGCCTTACTTAAAAGAACTGGGAATAGATGCTATCGAACTGATGCCTGTACAAGAATTTGCAGGTAATGACAGTTGGGGATACAACACCGGACTATACTTTGCACTGGATGCCTCGTATGGAACTCAAAATGAATATAAAGCTTTTATTGACGCCTGCCATCAGAATGGAATCGCCGTTATTTTCGATGTAGTCTACAACCATACGAACAATGATAATCCGTTTGCCCGTATGTACTGGGATACGTTTAATAACCGCCCTTCCACTAAGAATCCATGGCTGAACGCTGTAACACCGCATCAGAAGTATGTTTTTTCACCGGATGATTTCAATCACACTTCAGAACAAACAAAAGCTTTTGTCAAACGCAACCTGAAATATCTGTTAGATACTTACCACATCGACGGTTTCCGTTTCGATTTCACCAAAGGTTTCACACAGAAACAGACAACAGGTGATGATGATTTGGCGGCAACCGACCCTGCTCGTGTATCAGTACTGAAAGAATACTACGAAGCCGTAAAAGCTGTCAAAGAAGATGCAATGGTTACCATGGAACATTTCTGTGCAAATGAAGAAACAACTTTAGCCACAGAAGGAATTCATTTTTGGAGGAATATGAACCATTCTTATTGTCAGTCGGCTATGGGCTGGAAAGATAATAGTGATTTCTCCGGATTATATGACACCACCCGTCCGAATCAATTTGTGGGCTATATGGAAAGTCATGACGAAGAGCGGTGTGCCTATAAACAGATTGAATACGGAAATGGAGCCTTAAAAACCAACCTGTCCGAACGGCTCAAACAGTTATCATCCAACGCCGCATTCTTCTTTACGGTTCCAGGTCCGAAAATGCTTTGGCAATTCGGCGAAATGGGGTATGATATTTCAATAGACGAAAATGGACGTACCGGAAAGAAACCAGTCCTTTGGGAATATCAGACAGAGCGTAAAAGCTTGGTAGATATTTATACAAAACTAATCACTCTACGGACAACACACTCCGATTTATTCAACGCTTCTTCTCAATTTACCTGGAAAGTCAGTTATAATGATTGGGATAATGGACGTACACTGACATTGAAAGCTGTGAATGGGAAACAACTTCATGTGTATGCGAATTTCACCAATGCATCTATCGATTATACTATTCCTGAAGGTACATGGTATCTATATCTGGAAAATGGGAATCCCGTGGAGGGAGAAAAAAAGATCAGTGTTCCTGCACACGAGTTCCGCTTATACACCAACTTTGCCGAATAACGAGCGGGTGTTTTGAGCAGAAAGGAAGATTTAACTAATAAGCATTGAAGATTCTCTAACGACAAAGGCACAAAGATGGCAGGTTATTTTTCTGCTACTTCTTTGTGCCCTTGTTTTATATTTTGTTCCGTATTATGCCTGACCTTTTATTTTGTTGAAACATAATTAGACCTGTGTCTCTCCCTCGATATACTCTTCCAAAAAGAGATTCTCTCCGTCAAACACGGCATAAGAGAAGAAGTTAATCCAGTCTCCCAAAATCAACACACGGGAGGTGGCGCTCAACATCAAATCCAGTTCAATGTGACGATGTCCGTAAATAAAGAAGTTGATATTGGGATGGCTTTTCAAGTAGTCTTTGGTATATAGTACCAAGTGTTCCTTGTTTTCTCCCATATAATCCGGTTCCTTTCCGTCCGCCCGTTTTTGTCGGCTGTGCTTAGCCCATGTTAAACCCAATTCAACACTCCAGCGGGGATGAATAGCAGAAAACATCGTTTGCAAAGTTTTGCTGTGGAACATCGAACGAAGTAGCTTGAACTTCTTATCCGGATCACCCAAGCCGTCACCATGAGCAAGATAAAACTCCTTTCCGTAGATTTCAGTAGTCAATGGTTCGCGATGCATGATGACACCACACTCTTTGGTGAGATAGTCTCCACACCAGATGTCATGATTACCTATAAAAAAATGCACCTCTACACCCATATCTGTTAGTTCGGAGAGCTTCCCCAAGAAACGGGTGTACCCCTTAGGAACTACCAGCCGGAATTCATACCAGAAGTCGAACATATCTCCCAGTAGATAAATGGCGGAAGCCTTATGCTTTATACTATCGAGGAAGTTCACCAAACGCCGTTCTTGAGTACGCCCGTGCTCAATAGCACGAGAACCAAGATGTGCATCGGAAAGAAAATAAATGTTCTTCATTTAATTACCAGTTACGAGATCTAATAACGAATTACAACTTATAAAATCAGAGCACTGCCTGACATAGAACGATTAAAGAAAACCTAATTCCAATTTGGCTTCTTCACTCATCATGTCTTTATCCCATTCAGGTTCGAAGACCAGATTGATGGTGGCGGAATTCACTCCTTCTACTGACTCCACTTTTTGGCGAATATCCTCCATAATAAAATCAGCAGCCGGACAATTGGGAGCTGTCAGCGTCATATCGAGTGCCGCTTCTCCACTATCGGAGACGTCAATCTTATAAATCAGTCCAAGATCGTATACATTGACCGGAATCTCCGGATCGTACACTGTCTTTAGCATAGCTACAATCTTCTCTTCTATTTCAATTTTTTCCATACGTCCTTATTTATTATGTATCGCAAAGATAGAGATAAAAAATGAAACATAAAAAATTAGGCACGGAATGCGTATCCCGTGCCTAAAGAATATATCATTTACTCTCTATCTCCGGTTACTAAAAAACACACCGGAACAGTAAATTGTTGTAATGAGTAGTCTTAATCTACTTTCTCACCGAAATCTGTCTGTTGTTGCTCCACTTCTTTCAGTTTTAATTCATTCAGTTCACGACGGCGGCGTTCCAACTCCAGTTCAGCATCACTCTTCTTGTCCATGGAGAACGATTCGGATGGCTTAGGCAGCGCTTTTTCTTTCTTATCAAATATCAATGGATACATTGGAACGGAAGATGTTAGTTCCAGTTCACCGCTTACAGGCATCTGTGATCCCTCAAACAAAACACTGGCTCTTACCTTAATCTTTCCGGGAGTCGTGGTCGACTGGATCAATACGGGAGCACTGCCCCATTTCACCGGAGCAGGATTTGCCAAGACATTAGCTCCGCCCAAAATACGTCCCTCTCCTTCTACAAAGAACTTGATATAATAATTATTCAAACGCTTTACATTTCCATTCTTATCTGTGATTTCTGCCACAACAGTAACAAAATCAGATCCATCAGCACGCAGTCCGATTCCTTCGTTGTCTACTCTCAAACGAATCTGTTCTGCACGGCGGGCGGGCATTACTTTATGTGTAGCCACCACCTTGCCATCCATCAGTCCCTCTGCCAGGAAATAGACGTCCGCATCATGCTTTTCACGAGTCATCTTCTTATCAACCATAAAGTCAAATATCCCGGGGAAAGTTATTACCGGAGAAGGCATTCCTTTTCGTGTCTTGTCTTTTTTATAGGTATAAGTTTGCCCATCTTTATTCACAGTCAAACGAACTTCATCGCAGTTGGAATACACCGTTACATCTCTGCTTGAGAACGGTGTCATCTCGTGAGCAATATAAACCATCGGTCCGCTTTCTGCCAAACTCTCGGAAACGACAGCCGGACGTTGCGCCTTAAACATATAATAAGAATACTTAGGCTGACGGAATACATCCATCAATCCACCATAGAACGGGTCCGGGTGGTATCCCCGCTGATGATCGAACGAATGCCACAAGCATCCGCCCACATGCCAGGGAGACTCTTTATACAAACCATCATAGCAAATGTAATTATAATAAGGAGAAGCGTAATGAGCAGCCTGTATAAGCATAGGCTGTTCTCCCCAGTTACGGGCTGTGCGACTTGGAGAATTGTGCGAACTCCAATCATCGACATTATCTCCCCACTCGCGTGTAAAGTAAGTTATTTTAGGATCACGTTTTGAAAGATCCATCGGATGGGTAAACTGCACCGGAAAATATTGCGAGCCCTTGGCTTGCACATCACAACCGGAATAGCAGGACGGATAAGGATATTCCTCATCAACAATCCCTTTCACACACCCGGCAAAATCTTCCGGATACCATGTCTCATTCAAGATTGGTTCCCACAGCCATACACAAGGATGGTTACGGTCACGGCGAACCATATTACGTATATCATTATAAACCCGTTTGGCAAAAATGGGTTCGTCATTCCAGAATTGCCATCCCGGAGTATTCACGATAACAAACAGGCCAAGTTCATCACAGGCATCCATAAAAGCCGGGTCTTGCGGACAATGTGCATTACGGATTACTTCCAGCCCCAAATCTTTCAGTTTCTTGGCATCACGCCAGTGAATACTATTGGCAACCGCATTTCCTACAACTGCAAAATCCTGATGCCGATTAGCTCCCATCAAAGGTTTACCATAAGGTTTTCCATTCAGCCAGAAGCCATCTTTTCCCTTAAATTCGATACTACGGATACCGACGCGACGACGATAACCGTCTACTACATTTCCATTCTTATCATAAATACGTACACACAGATTATACAGATAAGGTGATTCAGGAGTCCATAAATGCGGCTGCTCTACTTTCATCTTTCCATTATGACTTGTCGCAGTCCCTTTACGGATATTCAGTTTCACATCTGACGATGCCACTTCTTTTCCTGCACGGTCTACTAAAGAATAGGAAATTTTTCCTGCAAAGCCCTGTTTGTCTTCATTACGTATATGCGCTTTCAAGAGAATATCTGCCGATTGCTCCGATACACGATCTGTGGCAATAAACAGTCCGCCTCCTGCTATTTCGTTCTCGTAATTCGGATCCGTGATAAACACATAATTATGTGCAATCAGCCAGCAATCCCGATAAATGCCTCCCAAATAGGCATAATCTAACACATCTTGTGGTTTTCCAGGCGCATAGGTCGGATCGTCGCTATTATCAGCCCACACCGCAATCACATTGTCCTCTCCCCACTTTAATGCATCAGTCACATCTACCGATACGGGAAGATAGCCTCCAAAGTGCTCTGCCAATAATTTACCGTTTACATAAATCTTACTTTTACCCATAATGGCTTCAAAGTGCAGAAACAGTTTCTTTCCTTTCAATGCTTCGGATGGAGTAAAGTGTTTACGATACCATACTTCCCCCTGATAATTGATGCAACCACTAGCCTCAGTAGGAAGATACTCGATACCATTAGGTAAAGACACCACCTGCCAGGTTTTGTCGTCAAATTCTTTTGCTTCGGCACCCACCGCACTTCCTTTATAAAAACGCCAGGCAGGATTCATCGAGTACACATCACGCCCGGTATCCGGTAACCGGAAGAAACCGGCTGTTGAAAATTCCGGCTCATGGGCATAACCCATAAAAAACAGAGATAAAAGCAGTAAGCTAACAAAGATTCGTCTCATATAAAGTTTTATTTTATAATGAATGTCATGTTGTCTGTCGCAATCAACCCAAAGATGTCTTCGACATACAAAGATAGTATATTCCAGATACGAATCCCCCTATTTGTCCTCTTCATATACAAAACAAGGATAAATAAGGGGATTCAAACTAATACCTGTCAGTTATTAATGCGAATCAGTAGTTGAACTCTGAT
>OGFP01000158.1_pt1 | contig 40963 bp, 41 predicted proteins | sample 1570971 | NCBI WGS metagenome assembly OGFP01 (sample SAMEA2582033, study PRJEB24529) | metagenome | biome: Human gut stool | place: China | collected 2011 | reverse complement strand
TTAGTATAAAAGGCTGACGGTTATTTTTCTATACACTGTTTTATTTGACGCTTACGTTTTACATTTGCAGATCGCCATTTCCTTTTAGGTTCATGTTTCCCACAATCGTCGCAGGTCTGTGGCCAGTTATCAGAATCATGGTAACGGACAGCGGTATCCTCGTTTGAATTACATTTCTCTCCTGGATAGGTTTCTAACTGAAAGAGGTTGATCGCTGTCGGGTTAAATTCATCAATCCAGAACAGGATCTCCATAAGTTCAGAAGCATCCATAGTAGTCGGCTCATGCAGTGTCAGAGGATTTACATTCAGAATCTTAGCCATTTCAGTTACCAAATCTTTACGGGGAACCCGGTAGTTGGTTTCGTACTGGGCAAAAGTAACAGCTAACAAAGAACTACCAAAAGAACAGAAAGTATTAACCCACTGTAAGGAGGTGGTGCTGAAGATCTAAAAGAAAGGGGGAAGTGTATCATGAGAAAAGAACTGGAATATGCGAAGAAAATGACGTTGATTGCAAAGCTGTGCCGTATGAATCTGCTGTTTGAAAAAGAATTTGAAAAAATCAGACGTAAGCTGATGGAAAGTTATCTGGTAGCCGGTGAGCGAAGTGACGATCCGGTGAAAGCAATCGCTTGATTATGATATAGAAAGACGAGGTAAAAAATAATGGAAGATAAAGTAATTCAACAGTCGTTCACATTTAAAAATTCAGATAGAATGACAGCACAGGCAAAGAAAACAGCCACAAATATTCAGAAAAGAAAGTGGCAGGTAAAAGAAATGAAGGAAGATTATGAGCATGAGAGAAGTACAGGTCTTACAGGCAACAAAAACGGCACTAAACAGCCGTGGAAGAAATAATAATTATGCAGTCCAGATTGACCGCATAAGGGTGGCTGCTTATTGCAGGGTATCTACCGATGGGGATGAGCAGTTAGGAAGTTTTGAATCCCAGAAACTTTATTATGAAGAAAAAATCCGGAAGAATAAAGAATGGGCGATGGCAGGAATATTTGCAGATGAAGCAATTACCGGAACCAAGATAGACAAGCGTGAAGGATTTCAGGAAATGATCCGGAAGTGTCTGAACGGCGAGATTGATATGATCCTTACCAAATCAATTTCCAGATTTTCCAGAAATACACCGGATACTATCAAATATGTGCGTATGCTCCGGGATAAGAATATTGCTATTATGTTTGAAAAAGAAAATATCAATACGCTGGATATGAATGGAGAAATGCTTCTGACAATTTTAAGTTCACTGGCACAGGAAGAAGTGGAATCCCTTTCCAGAAATGTGAAAATGGGATTACAGATGAAAATGAAACGGGGAGAACTGGTTGGATTTAACGGATGTTTTGGTTATGATTATCATCAGGACACAAAGACAATCACTGTAAATGAAACAGAAGCAGAAACAGTCAGACTCATATATGATATGTATTTGCAAGGAAATGGCTGTGGTACGATTGCCAAACGGCTGGTAGAACTTGGAATTAAAAATAAGCGTGGCACAGTGGAGTGGCATGACCATGGAGTTATGGGAATGATTAAAAATGAGAAGTATAAGGGTGACGTGCTTCTTGGAAAGACTTTTACAGTTGACCCGATTTCAAAGAGAAGACTTGCCAATATGGGAGAGGAAAATCAATATTATATCCGGGATCACCATGAAGCAATCGTATCAAGAGAAATCTGGGATAAAGCAGAAGAGATTCGATTGAAGCGTGCCAAACCCAAGCTGATGCAGACAACCGGAAACAGAGAACGTTATACAAGACAGTTTTTGGCTGATAGTTTTGACGATGTTCTTCAATCGGTGCTGAATACGATTGAAGATATTCTGAAGGCTGATACCGAATTGAAAAGAGTAAAACAGTTGGAGAAAGACATTTCCACTATTGAATCAAAAAAGCAGGTTAACAGATCTGCTGATTGATGGTAAAATAGAACAGAAAGATTATGATGAAAAGAAACTGAGTTTTCAGCGGAAACTTCATCAGATTACGGAAGAAAAGGCTTATCTGGAAGAGAATATCGGACAGCAGAAGAATATAAGCAAGTGCATGTCACAGCTTCGGCAGACACTGGAAAATGAAAATGCCCTGGATGAATTGTACTTAAATGCAATCAGACATTAAAGGTAGAGAATGCAAAAGCAGACTACAGAGCAAATCAGAAAGGAAAAAAGGTGTCATAAATGGAGCAGAATAAGGCAAAGCAATTGAATGAAAATGCAACTGAAAAAATGTGTTCATCAGACGGTAACATGGTTGGGGAAATGTGTTCCCCAGCCGATACTGATACATGTGGAGACGGTCTGTCTCCTGTCGAGGAAACCTTGATTTTATGCGGGTTAGAGGGCGATTTTAGAGGAAACATATCTATAAAATTTTGATAAAAAATATGTGCATGAAGTTAGAAAATAGAATAGGGTATTAAAAATAAATACCTTTTGGCGAGGTTAGTTGACTGTTCGCTGAAAGGTATTTTTTATTAGAAGAAGAGCGCGGGGAGGTAGTGGGTTGTACGCCGACATTTATGTAGAATTTTGTTGATATTCGGCGCTTTAACGCCTATAATATTAGTATGGTAAAATAGTTACTTTTGTATGATTCGATGGAGTGAATAGTATGGAGTATATGACAATCAAAGAAGCAGCAGAAAAATGGAATCTTTCAGTGAGGAGAGTGCAGACAATTTGTAACGAGGGAATGGTGCCGGGAGTAATGAAATTTGGGCATTCTTGGGCGATACCGAAAGATGCTGAGAAACCGGTGGATAAGAGAATTAAGTCTGGGAAATACATTAAAGAGAAGTAATTAAAATAAGAAGGTTTGTAAAGGGCAGATAATATATTGAGTAAGTTTGGAAAATATAGAAAGATAGCAATGATGGAGTAAGGTATGGGCAAAGAAATTGAAGTATATAATACATATTTTGGAGAATGTATTGTTTTAAAAGAAAAGAAAGACAATAGTAATTTATTGGTAGATTTTGGAATTCATTATTTTTCGGATGTTTCAATTGTATATGGAAATAGGAGTGATTTAACACGTAAAATTGCGGATGATATATGTGTACGTTATTCGAAGAAAAATATAAGTTTATTGATTACTCACTTTCATGAGGACCATATAAGTGGATTAATACATATGTATAATAGTGGTCAATGCAAGTATAAAGATATTTTTAAAAATATTTATATTGCAAATATCTGGAATAATCCGTTTGCAGTGGCTTCTAATATACTCGAAGAATTACTGCTTGAAATAGAGATGAGAATGAGTGGATTACCCAGGACTTCTGCTAATTTATTTGATTTATTGCTTTTTTTGTCTCAAAGTATTTCAAAGATTACGTTGTTGAGTAGGGGGGAGACATTTGAAAATGAAAAGTATATTACATTATGGCCAGTGGATAAAGTTCATGAAAATCATGTTTCTGAGATAATAAATGGTTTACACTTACCGGTGGATTTTGAAGGCAAATTAATAGCGCTTTCTGAAATTGTTTGTATCTTTGTTACGAGAGAACTTATGGGTAATCAAAGAGTTTTTGAATATCATGATGAAGGTAATGATAAGATTTATACTGGTGAGGTTAATATCGAACAAAGAATAGAAGATATGAGAGTTGTGTATAGAAGTTTATTGGAAGATATTATCGATAATACGATGGAAAATGAACAAAATATAAGTGGCCAAATAAGAAAATTAAATAAACTTAATCATGAATATAATGTCGTATTTCAAAACAAAGTTAGCGGAGATGAAAATGTATTATTTACTGGGGATATAGAGGTATCGCATATGCAAAAAGTCGAATCTGCATTAGATATAAAATTACATAAGCAATTTAAATATATAAAGGTTCCACATCACGGTACTAAGCAGCACTATTTTGATTATTCAAAATATAATCCACAAAATATCATAATATCTAATGGAAAAGTGAATACAAAAAATTCTACTTCGTATAAAATATGTGTAAATTACGGGACATTAACTGCAACCTATTTGTGTACGAATTCAAATAATTGTTGTAATTGTACAAATACATGTACAACGGCTAAGAGTGGATGTGCAAAAAAACGCACGTTAGTCTATGACAAATTGTATAAAACTATTTAAATTTTCTATTAAAACTTGTGTAAGAAATTAATTCTAATAATGTGTAGAAAGGAAGGTTAGTGTCATGTTACCGGAAGAAAAAGCACGTGTAAAAATAGATAAACAATTGAGAAATGCTGGTTGGGATATAGTGGCTCGAAATGAATATTTGCCAAATAGCACATCTGCTGTTAAAGAAGCTTTGATGGGAGGAAACACAGAAAGTGATTATCTTCTCTTTATTGATGGAAAAGCTATTGCAGTTGTTGAGGCAAAAAGAGAAGAGAATCCTCTAGGTGATGAAGTTAAGAAACAGGCAGAGGACTATGCTGTTTCTCCACAGGACTGGTATGGTGTATGGTTTGAGAAACTTATTCCGTTAGTGTATATGGCTAATGGAAATAAGATATATTTCAAAAATATGTTGGTAGAAAACAGTGATTATGAAGAACTGTCACAGATGCATTCTCCTAAGAAGATGCTTCAGATTATTGGAAAGAAGTCCGAGTATGGTGCTCTTCCGTTAATCGAGAAGCGTGGCCTTCGCGCTTGTCAATATAGAGCAGAAGTAAAGTTTGAAGAATCATTAAAAATGGGAAACAAGAAAAATCTGGCAGTACTTGCAACCGGCTCTGGTAAAACTTATCTTGCATGTTTGGCAGCTTATAGATTGCTTAACTATACGTCTACAAAGAGAATTTTATTCCTTGTAGATAGAAATAACCTTGCAAGGCAAACAGAGTCTGAATTTAGCGTGTTTGATCGTACAGAAGGCCAGCAGAAGATGGGAAACCCTTATACAATCAACAGACTTAAGAAGGAAGAAGATATCAAGGGTGATATTGTAATTTCTACAATTCAGAAATTATTCTGCGTATTAACTGGTCAGGAAATAAATGATAGTGATGAAGATGCTGAGGATGAAAAAGCTAAAGCAGATGAAGAAAAGGATAGTAAGACTGTAGTTGACCTGGGTAATGATTTAAAGCTTCCACCAGACTATTTCCAGTTAATTATTGTGGATGAATGTCATAGATCCATTTATGGAAAGTGGAAGAAGGTATTGGATTATTTCTCTGGCGCAACGGTGCTTGGTCTTACAGCTACACCTACGCCAGAAGCATATGCATATTTTAACAAGAATGTTATTGAAGAATATACCTATGATGATTCAGTTGTAGATGGAGTTAATGTTCCACCTCGTGTATATCGAATTATTACGGATATTACTGCGCATGGTGGCACTATTGAAAATGGAGCTAAGATTACAGAAACATCTAAGAGAACTGGAAAATCTGAAACAATAGATGCCGGATCTTCTGTTGAATATGGTGCGTCAGAACTTGATAGATCAGTTGTAAATAAAAAGCAGATAAAGGAAGTGCTGATGGCATATAAGAAAGCGCTTTATGAGGATTTGTATCCAAGTCGTGAGCGGAAATGGGAATATATACCCAAAACATTAATCTTCGCAAAAAGCGATCCACACGCAAATGATATTGTGGAAATTGTTGAAGAGGTATTTAAGGTGGAATTTGAGAACGGCAAATTACCAAAGAATTTTGTGAAGAAAATCACATATACTGCCGGTGATTCTAATGCACTTATCAGAGATTTAAGAACTGAGAAGGATTTTAGAATTGCAGTAACAGTAACTCTTGTGGCAACTGGAACTGATGTAAAGCCCTTGGAAGTAGTTCTCTTTATGAAAGATGTTCATTCAGACGTACTTTACACGCAGATGAAAGGTAGAGGTTGTCGTGTTATCAGTGATGACAAGCTAAAGGAAGTAACGCCTAATGCTGACACAAAGGAATGTTATTACATCGTGGATGCAGTTGGTGTAACTGAGTCTGAGAAGCATATTCCAAAGCCTGGTCCTGATGGATCTGGTAAAAAGAATCTATCATTGGAACATCTTCTTGAGAGGTTAGCACACAACGAAGTAAGTGATGAAAATCTTATGCTTCTTAGGGATTACTGCTCAACCATCAATAGAAGGTATGAGGAAAGTGTGCTATTTGGAAGACACCTTGATTACTTCATTACTAACTTTGGTTTTGCACCAAGAAAGCTTGCAAATGATATTAATACAGCATTTGCACAGGGAACATTAGTAGAATACATTAGTCCATCTCATGACAATTCAATGAGAATGGGACTGATATATTGTTTAATCGGAAATCTTCAGGCAAGAAATAAACTTCTTGAAATGCAGAGAGGTTATCTTGTAGAAACCGGAGATGATGACAAGGTTCTATATGCAGGCTTCTCAAAGGAGACTGCAAAGAAGTACATTGAGAATTTTGAGAAATATCTGGAAGATCATAAGGATGATATAGAGGCCCTAAGAATTATTTACAATTCTGAGGATAAGGTCATCACACACGATATGCTTATGGAGTTAAGAGATCGTTTATTATCTGAAAGTCGTCAGTATGGTGTGTATCAAATCTGGAAGAACTATAAGCTTCTTGATGAGCAGGGTGATGTAGAGGTTCTGGATGGTAAGGCGAATGTAAATGCACTTACGAATCTGATCCAGATTGTAAGATATGCCTATAAGAAGAATCAGAAACTCACAAGCTTAATCAATGGATATGCTAGTAGGTTTGCACTGTATTGTGGACAGAATCAGAGAATTTTAACAGAGGACCAGAAAGAAATAATGAAGCAGATTGCGGAGTATATCATAAATGATGGTGCAATTACTGTTATGGAATTAAATGAAACAGATACTGAACTTTGGAAGAAGGCAGTGAAAAGTATCGGTGGCAAAGAACTTTCAACAGAAATTCAAAAATTATCAAAACTAATATTAAAGGTGGCTTAAGTTATGAAGAATCAGAAAAGCGAAGCAGCATTACTGAAAAAAGTATGGGATATAGCAAATGTACTTGCGGCAGCAGGTGTTGGTTTTACTGACTATATCACACAGCTTACATATATCCTCTTTCTTAAGATGGATAGTGAAAAAGAAGAATTAGGACTTGGCAGTTCTATTCCGGAAGGGTATAAGTGGGAAGATTTAGAAGGGCTTAGTGGAACAGACCTTGTAGAGAAATATGAGGAAATCTTAAAGGAACTTTCTGAGAGTGAAGGTATCATTGGAACAATTTTTACAAGAGCAACTAACAAAATTGATAAGCCGGTTATGCTTGCAAAGGTTATTGAAATGGTATCTTCTGAGCAATGGTACATGATGGAAGGAGACGTTAAGGGAACTATCTATGAAGGCATTCTTGAAAAGAATGGTCAGGATAAGAAGAGTGGAGCAGGTCAGTACTTTACACCAAGAGCACTTATACAGGCAATCGTTGAAGTAGTAGATCCTAAGATTGATGAAACAGTAGCAGATCCTGCGTGTGGAACAGGTGGTTTCTTACTTGCAGCGTATGAGCATATGAAGGGACAGAGTAAGGATATTGAGAAACAGAAGTTCCTTAAGAATCATGCTTTGTTTGGTGCAGATAATACTGCACTTGTAGTGACACTTGCGTCTATGAATCTATACTTGCACGATATTGGTGTAAATAAGAGTCCTATTGCATATCAGGATTCTCTTATCGATACATCAGATAAGATGTACAAGGTGATACTGGCAAATCCTCCATTTGGAACAAGACCTCAAGGAAGCGTGGAGGTTGCTGCGAATAGACCAGAGTTTGTAAAAACATCCGATAATCAGGTTAATTTCTTACAGCATATCATGTCTATTGTAAAAACAGGTGGACGTGTTGGTGTAGTTCTTCCGGATAGTGTACTTACAGATACTGGTGCAACAGCACAGGTAAGAGAAAAGCTTTTGAAGGACTTTAATCTTCACACCATACTCAGACTACCAACAGGTATTTTCTATGCAAATGGTGTAAAGACAAATGTTCTTTTCTTTGAAAAAGGTGAGCCTACAAAGGATATTTGGGTGTATGACTATAGAACAGGCATCAAACATACAATGGCTACAAAACCTATGACAAGAGCACATCTTCAGGACTTTGTCGATTGTTATAAGACCGGTGCAATCCAGGATAGAAAAGCAACTTATGATAAAGATAGCAATCCAAATGGAAGATGGAGATGCTTTGGCCATTCTGAGTTCAATGTTGAAGCTGAGAAGGATAATAACTTGGATTTCAAATGGCTTGATTTAGAGGAAAAGGACGAAAGAACTATTACTGAAATCCTTGATGATATGCAGGCAGAGTCAGATGGAATAGCAGAAGCTGTTACTATGCTCAAGAACTTGTTGGGAGGGATTGAGATTTGATAGATACAGTTGCATTAAAAAGAAGAGTCCTCGAACTTGCAATGACAGGAAAACTTTCAAAGTATCAGTTGGGCGATGATAAAATTGGCGATGTGCTTGATAGAATAATTAAAGAAAAGGAAGATTTATTAATAAAACGTAACGGTCGTAAAGATAACAATATAAAAAATCGAGATGAATGTGAAAATGATGAATTGCCAGAAAATTGGACTTGGATTAGATTTGGAGAAACTGGATTATTTAAAAAAGGCCCCTTTGGAAGTGCATTAACTAAGTCTATGTTTGTACCTAAGAGTGAAGATACGGTGAAAGTGTATGAACAGCAACATGCAATAAACAAAAAACACACTTTAGGTACATATTATATTACTCGTGAATACTTTGAAGATAGTATGAGTGGATTTGAAGTGCAACCAGGTGACATTATCGTAAGCTGTGCAGGCACTATTGGTGAAACGTATATAATGCCAGAGGATATGGAACAGGGAATAATAAATCAAGCGTTAATGAGAGTTTCATTAATTCCATCCATATATGATAAGTTTTTTTTATATTACTTTGATTATGGATTAAAAAAGGCTGCGAAAGAAGAAAGTAATGGAAGTGCAATAAAGAATATTCCTCCATTTAATGTCATGAAAAACTGGTTATTTCCAATTACTTCCATTCAAGAGCAAAGGAGAATAGTTGGTAATATAGAAAAAATGTATCAATGGATTGACACAATAGACGTTCTTCAAATGCAGTATTCATCGGATCTTGAAGTTTTGAAATCAAAGATTATTGATGCAGGAATTCAGGGGAAACTTACGGAACAACTTCCAGAAGATGGGACTGCAGAAGAGTTGCTGGAGCGAATTGCAAAAGAAAAGAAGCAGCTTATTAAGGAAAAGAAGATAAAAGCAACAAAAGCGCTTCCTGAAATCACAGAAGATGAGATACCTTTTGAAATTCCAGTAAATTGGAAATGGGTAAGATTGGCTGATATATGTTCAAAGATAACATCAGGTAATACTCCAGCTGGAGGAAGTAAGGGCGGAGCTTATGTAACGGAAGGAAATTGTTTCTTTAGAGAGCAAAATATATATAATGATGGAATTCATTATGAGGGAATGGTATACATTACTGATGAATTACTTGCGACTAGGGAAAATAGCACTGTTTTACCACAAGATATTTTGTTGAATATTACAGGTGGTTCGATTGGAAGGTGTGCGTTGATTCCGGATGATTTTTCGAAAGGAAGCATTAATCAACATATTTTAATTATACGAGTGATAGAACCTGAAATAAGGCAATATATTCATAAGTGCTTATGTAGTCCTTATTATCAAAAACTGATAATGGGAAATGTCGTAGGTGATAAAGATGGGTTTAGTGCAGGAAGATGTAAAAACACACTAATTCCCTTACCTCCAATTGGAGAACAGAAACGAATAGTAGAAAAGATAACGCAAATACTTGAACAGATATAAATGATGAGGAGGTGAGTCTTGATGACAACTGAAAATTATGTCTATAAAAAAGAAGTAGATTGGTCTTTATTGCAGGAAGGGCTCACTTTGCCTTTTGACAATCAGGTTGTATTTGGCCAGATAATGGGACGTTTCTTAAAAAGAGGTGAGTCTAAAGATATCACACTTTATCTGAATGGAAAATCTTATAAGGCTCAGATTAGGAATGTAAATTTTAATTCTAAATTTAAAAGGAAAAAGGATACACTGCAGATACGTTATTCCAAGAATGGTGAACTTGCAAAGGCATTGCAGGCATGCTTCTCAAAGAGCTATCAGTTTATAAAGACCACGCGTGAAATGCGTGAACCAGGTGATAGAACAATGATAAGGTTGCCTGAAGAGTGTAAGGAGTACCTTGCTATATATACAACAGAATATGATGATTCCTATGTTTTAGAGACTATTGTTGCCGATGATATTGTTTCTTTATGGCAGGCTGTTTCTGGTCAGAAAGAACGAGTAATGGAAGCAGAATTTAACTATGATGTTGAGGACTCGACTTCTACAATTCTTGAAACAGAAAGGATTGTAAAAATTAGAAAACTCAACAAGAAGATAGGAGATAATTTGAAGCTTTTATATGGTTACAGATGCCAAATCTGTGGTCAATTGATTGGTGAGGAGTTTGGCTCTCATATTGTTGAAGCACATGGGTAAGAGTGGAGACCAGGATATTAATTGGACACAAAATGCAACACTTGCAGCGTGTGGCCATAATGGTGTTGATGTGCATTTATTTGAGGTGATAGATGTGGGTGAATATATTTATTGCGGAAAAATTGCGTTAGTTGACAAACCATATACAGAAGAACAGCCTGGTGAAGATGGTGTTCCTCGAAAAGTATGGATGTTTCCGATTCGCCCTGTTCCAGATAATGATGTAAAGAAACCGGTCATGTTTGTCTTTGAAGACATGGAAGACTTTAAGAAGCGTGGTAAGGATGTAGACGCGCAATACATGAAAATGATTGCGGCTAAGAAAAAAGGTGGCAGCAAACCAGTATATGTTCCACCAGTTATTTCAAAACCAGAACCAAAGTCACTTGTAGTTATTCCTGCGGATATTATTGGTAAGCAAGTAAAGCATAAGGCATTTGGTGTAGGAATGATTACAGCTATTGAAGGAACATCTATTGCTGTTGAATTTGATAAAGCTGGATCAAAGAAGATGGGGTATGAATTCTGCATGGAAAAAAAATGCTGGAATTTATTTAGGAAATATAAAGAAGGTGAATACCAATGAATTTGGAACAACTATTGAAATTAGATAATATATCCGACTATTACATACTGTGGTACGGAGCTGAATGTGTAGATACTTACTTTGATAAATCAGGTTTTTGTAAAGATACAGTAGAGCTTACAAGGTGTAAACCTATAGGCGATAATACGATTTATCTTTTTATGTCCGGTATTAATAGAAAAACATGCAATTATCAATGTGCTGCCAAACTGCATCCTACAGAGGAAGCGTCAGTTTATTCTTTCGAACGCGTGAATATTGCACTTGATGATTATGCGGGAAGGTTGATACTTAGAAGAGAATCAGGTTTCACGTATTATAATACTCCTACAACAGCGAAAGATTTTTTTGTTGATGAGATACGGGGAAGAGAAGTTCATAGAACGGTAAGCCCTTTTACAGATTATGACTCGATTGAGCTGACGTTTGATGAATTACAAGAAGTGATTGAAGGACATTACTCAGATTACTACAAGGCACTTTCGTCCGTGAAAGGCATTTATATGATTGTTGATGGGAATACAGGAAGGTTATATGTAGGTAGCGCATATGGTGAGGAAGGAATCTGGGGACGATGGAAGTCCTACGTAAATACTTTTCATGGAGATAATAGCAGATTGAAGGAACTTTATGAAAAAAATGGAGAGAAATACTTTCATAAATTTAAGTATTTGATTTTACAGATACTAGCAACAAAAATTGCTGATAAAGAAGTAATTGAAATTGAAGCAAAATATAAAAAAAGATTTTTGACCAGAGAGTTTGGTTTGAATGCAAATTAATGTGAGCTGTAGTAGTTGGTTCTATATATCTGAAATTAAAAAAAGGAAGGAATAGAGTTCCAGTCATTTGAGAAAACGGGATGTCTTTTTAAGAGAATATGAAAACAGTGAGAGTAGTTGCTGCAGTAATCTGTGATTCTATAAAAGAAAAGAAACAGATTTTTGCTACAGAGAGAGGATATGGAGAATTCAAGGGTCAGTGGGAATTTCCAGGAGGAAAGATAGAGGAAGGTGAAACACCGCAGCAGGCCCTTGTTAGAGAGATAAGAGAAGAACTGGAAGCATCAATACGTGTGGGTGATTTGATTGATACCATTGAGTATGATTATCCGACATTTCACCTTTCGATGGATTGTTTTTGGGCGGAAATTATATCTGGCAAAATTGTCTTAAAGGAGGCAGAGTCTGCGAAGTGGCTTATCAGAGATGAATTGGATAGTATTCAATGGTTACCTGCGGATGAATCATTAATTGAAAAAATTGGTGCTGCGTTACAGTTTGCATGGAAAGATGGTGAATGAATATGGGTTTAGTATCTGTCCCTAATTTGGATTATGGAAGTGCCTTGGCTTTTTGTAGGGAGTTTGAAACATACAAGTGGGATGAGGAAAATATATTTGATTTTAAAAATGTATACAATTGTGATCCGTTTCCAATGTTATGTGTCGGGAGTAAAATAAGAAAAAGAAGAATTGAACATAGTGAATTGGCTTGTAAGGCCCAAAACTTACATAATGATTATGCCACAAATATGCGATTCTATAGATTTATTGGAATCGATAAGGGAAGACAGTTAGACCTTGAATATGGAAATGGGAATTATCAACCAATATCAGATCTTAATTTGTTAAATGTGTTAAAAGAAAGTCGCCAATTGAATAAACCGGTAGGAGAATTGGTGACAAATATTTCAGAAAAATTAGCTACGGTACTTGCTAGAGACGATAAAATAGTAAAAAAAACAATGACTTTTTGCTTGAGAGAGATAATAAGAAATATTCCAGAACATAGTAATTCATTAAACGGATGGTATTGTGCGCAGTATTGGCCAACAAAAGATTTAGTAGAATTGGCGATAATTGACGATGGAAGAGGAATATTGGAAAGTATAAATAGTAATTATAATTACGCCAGTGAAAGGCTTACAAATGAGGAGTCTATAATTAAAGCGTTGCAACCAGGTGTTTCTAGAACTTTTGACAATAGTTTTGATGATGAGATATTTGCTGGAACGGGGAATGTTTGGAAGAACTCAGGTTATGGTTTATTTATGGTTAGTAGAATTTGTGCGAAAACCGGAGGGAGCTTTGTTTTAGCTAGTGGTGATACTGCTGTAAAATTATCAAATGATTCTAAAGGGAAAATTATTTATAATTCAAATAGGACTAGCATTGATGGAACTGCTATAAGAATTCAATTTAAGATAAGTGGCCTAAGTAAAATTAAAGATATATTAACAGAAATAAACGAAGAAAGAAAACATGATAGAAATGATGGGTTCAAAACTGCATCAAAAGCATCTCAGTTTGATTTTTTAGATTAAGGCGATTTACTTATAGCTTAAAAAGTTTTTCTTGTTCAGGGCGGAAAAATATTTTTATTAAAGGAGATAAATTATGCCTAAATATACAGATGAAGATATTAGAAATATGAGTAAAATAACATGTAAGATAGCGGCAGATTACCTAGGCATATCCCCTATGGCGGTTAGTATCGGCATGAGAAATGATCTTTTACCGATTGGTTTTGCAATTCATAATGAAGAAAGAGATAGAACATATTCTGAGAGTTGGTCCTATCACATAATTGGTGAGAGATTAATTGCATATAAGTATGGGAAAACATCAGAAGTACAAGTTCAAAATATAGAAAAGAGTCTAAATACTATAATAGAACAGTTTGAAGAAATGAAAAAAGATTTGGTTTTTCTATTAAGCGAAAACGAGAATCAGCAGAATTAGAGCTTTATGAATATGCGTTTTCGCTTGGAAAATACAAAGATGTTGACAAAAAATATGCAGGAAAGGAGCTGCCAGGATGGAGAATGAAAAAGGAATAGTTAAATTGACTCGTAAGCAGCTCTATGATGAAATATGGGCTCTTTCAGTTGCAGGGGTGGCTAGAAAATATAACTTGAATTATGGTAAACTGATAGCAACTTGTAAAGTAGAAAATATACCTTTTCCTTCTTCTGGTTATTGGACTAAGAAGAATATGGGAAAAGATGTATCGAATGAGATTGTCGAATTTTCTGGATTGGAAGATACAGAAATTTCATTAATAACGAAAGACGCGGTTGTTAAGCGTATTCGGAAAGCTAAGGCAGAAGTAGTAGAGAAAGTGCATACTGATGTAACAGAAATTCGTCTTGTAAAAGAACTTGTAAACAAAGCTGAAGACTATAGAATTGCAAAGGAAATAAGAGAATATATTCAGGCTATGATAGATAGTGAAAATGAAGATATTACTCCAGAATGGATTGAATGGGCTCTGAAGAAAGCTGACTGGTATGATCCGTCTATAGCGACTGAGGATGAATATCTGGGAAAACGTCAGCATGAAAAAAGTGCTGAAGAAAAGGAAAAATCTTTACAAGACAGTATCAGAAAGAGCTGGTATTGGTAAAAATGAATGGAGGCAATTTGATGGATAAAGATCCCTTTAAAGAGTATATGAAACAATCAGAACCGAATAAAAGAGACAAAGGTTATGCCTGGCATACAGCTATCGGACTTCAAGCAGTGGATGGATTAAAGACTTCGAAGTATTTGATTGATACTGCAATAAAGAATATTGAAGGTGATATTTCGATTGATGAAGCGCAAGAACTTCTCAATACGTATTATGAAGAAAATCCAAAAGCAGATACAGAAGACCGTACGGAAGAGGCCGACAAAGTTGCTGTTAGAATAGCAAAAATTTTATCGGAGAAAGCATTTAGTTTTACTCCGAATGAGTATATCTCTATTCATAAAAAGTTGTTTGCTGGGATTTATGGACATGCCGGAAAACTGAGAGATTATAATATCACAAAAAAAGAGTGGGTGCTGAATGGAGCAACGATTCTTTATGGAAGTGCATCAGAACTTCGTGCAACCCTGGACTATGATTTTGCAGAGGAAAAGAAGTTTAGTTATAAAAACTTGAGCATGGAAGAAATTATTCACCACCTGGCGTTTTTTGTAGCAAGATTATGGCAGATACATGTATTCGGAGAAGGAAATACACGAACTACGGCAGTATTTTTTATTAAGTATCTTAGAACACTTGGATTTGATGCAACTAACGATATTTTTGCGGAGAATGCATGGTATTTTAGAAATGCACTTGTTAGGGCCAATTATAACGATTTGAAAAATGGTGTTCATGAAACAACCGAGTATTTGGAATTGTTTTTAAGAAATTTATTGTTGGATGAGAAGAATGAACTTCATAATCGTACGATGCACATTAGTGGAAGGTTTGCAGAAGTGGACATTGAAAGAGTAAAAGTGGACATTGAGAGTGGAGAAGTGGACATTGAAAGCACAAAAGTGGACATTCGAAATAAATTACTTTCTTTCTCAGATACGATTTCAGAAAAAACAATAAATCATACAGTAGAAATATTTTCAAAATGTGGAAAAGAAAATTGTTTCGGAAGAACGATAGTTGAAGAAATTACTGGATTAAAGCCATCAGGAGCTTCCAAGTTAATAAAACTGTTGGTTGATAGTGAGGTAATCGTACCTGTAACAGGACATGGAAAAGGAAAATATCGGTTTCAATAAAAGTGAACATTGAAAGGGTGTTAATGCCATTCGCAAAAATGTCCAAAACAAATCGGCGTACTGATATATTACCAAATTTGGTAGCAGTATTTAGAATAATTTTGTATTATAAAAGTGTTACAAAATATCGGCGTACCCGCCACACGTTTGCAAAGTTAAACGGTCTGTACGCCATGTCTTAACCTTATGATTGCAGATATTAGCAACCTGTCAAAGGGTGTAAAAACTCAGTAACTATGCGGGTTCGCGTACTGTTAAAGCAGTGAAAAATGACACCGCACGTCGAGACGGTAGTACTGATTTCCCACAAAAAGCCAGACGGACATATCAACGTAAAAGTTGAGTTTGGCGAGGGTGGGGGAAAAGTTCCGCTTGATAATATTGCTAAAAGAGCGGAAAGCTACAAGCCCAAAGAGCGAGTGACCTACAAAATGATAAAGGAGTACATAGAAGCTAAATACGGTTTCAAAGTACATACCGCATATATCGCAGAGGTAAAGAGAGATTTAGGCCTGCCAATGTACGATGCTCCTAATGCGGTAGAAGAATTGAAACAGCCGAGGAAGCATCCGACGGCGGAGAAAGTGGAAGCAATAAAGGATGCGTTGAAGCATTTTGAAATAATCTAAATATAAATATCTGATACCATTTTATAGCCGTTTGTTCAGGTTTTGAGTAGGCGGCTATTTGGCTATCTGGATTTTTAGAACTATCGAAAAAGAAGAAAAGATTGTATAATATATGTGGAGCAAGTGAAAATGTGTAAAAAAGCTATCTTTATATTATAGAGGAGAATGTAGAGTAAATATGGGATTTTCAAAAAATGATTTTGAAAAAGTAGATTTGCGGATTAAAAAAATAACAGAACAGACTGTTGAGCAAATAGAAATAGATTCAGAATTACCTCCAACAATAGAGCAATTAGAAGATAATAATAGAACCTACTCTATCATGGCAGCCATACTATTTATTGATATTCGTAAGTCAACATACTTAACGGAAAATAGCCAAGCAAAAAGTATGGTTAAAATATATCGCTCATTTATGAGAATGGCAGTTGATTGTGTTAGAAAAAATGGAGGAGTTACAAGACAATTTCTGGGTGACAGAATTATGGGTGTATTTATTGACTCTGCTGATGAAAACGGGAATATCGTGGACAGTGCAGCAGATAAAGCAATTAATGTGGCAAGAAGTTTACAGACTGTGATTGATTATAGCTTGAATAAATATTTGAAAACTAATGTTAATGGGAAAGTTATTGAATGTGGTATTGGAATTGATTATGGAAAGGTTCTTGTAACTCAGGTTGGTATGTATGGTCTGGAAAGTGATGAAAATAGAGAGAACGAAGTAGATTGTGTATGGGTTGGTAATACAACAAATTATGCAAGCAAATATTCAGACATAGCATCTGGCGGAGAAATATTTATTTCAGATAATGTTTTCAAGCAAATGTCAGATGAGTATAGGGAAGTTTTTGTAAAATCAGCAAAATATAAAGGAACAAAGTTATTCCAAGGCTATGTGACAAAGGATTACTATTTGGAGTTCTCAGAGGATTTAGGAAAACCAATCAAAATAGATGAAGATACAACAGTAGAGTCGGATACATTTGCAGGATTGGCAGATGGCATTAGAGAAATCGAGAGATTGCAAGACAAACTTATACAAAGAGAAAAGCAGCTTACTGTCTTAGAGGATAAACTGAAAAAAGAAAATCAGGATTACAGAGATAAATATAATAATGAAAATACAGCAAAATTAAGGGCTTTTGATGAAAGAGATTTTGCGGAAAAAGAATTGCAAGAAATACGAAAAGATTATTATATAGATATTAAGAATATTCTTTCAAAAGTACATTACCATGAATATGAGTACATGGATAAAATGGGTAAAAAAGATTTGATTTCAATGATAGAAAAGGAATATGAATTGGGGGCACTAATAGGAAAAAACTCAACAGAAGTGTCATTAGAATTAAGTTGTTATTTGATAGGAATTTATGATTACTTTCAAGAATATTCCAAAGCATTCGATGTGATGCTTGTCATGGCGGAATTGTCAGACTATTGGGTAGACCTAGAAAGTGCAACATTAAATTGGGCAAATAAAGAAAATGTCTTGTATAAACTTTATAATGAAATAGAAAGAGCACTGGTTAATTACAGGGTAAAGTATGAAAGAAGAAAAGATTTTGAAGGCTATTTACAAACAATAAAGGAAATAAGGGGGTATTGACATGGAAAACGATAATAATCAAACGCAAGAAAATAGAGCGTTTAAAAAAGAAGATGCTTATGAAACACTGGGTATCATAAATACATGGATAGGAAATATGGATACCAAGGTTTCATTTGCATTAGCATTAGCAGGAGTTTTAATAGGTGTTATATTTGAAAAGGGCATGCCCAGTGCATTTGAAAGAATAACAGAGGTATCAAAACTGGCAGAACTATCTGGCGGAGAAATTATAGCAGCCATTCTGGTTGCACTGCTATATTTATCAAGCTTTATTTCTATTTTGTGTTTTATGTTATCTATTATTGCAAGAGTGAAAAATCTTAATAATGCATCATCTATTTTTTTCTTTGGCTCTATTGGAAATATGACATTGGAGAATTATAAGAGTGCCGTAAAAGATATGGATGAAAAAGAAATGATAGATGATTTAGAAGAACAGATACATACAAATTCGAAAATATGTAGTCTAAAAGCAAAATGGTATAACAAGGGAATAAAATTTTTATTAGCAACAGTTATTCTGTGGTTTGTGTGTATGATATTTCAGTTGATATAGGGGGGAACAAATGGAATCAAAAAAATCCACAACATATGTATATAAGATTGAAGATAGCGCAGAGAGAATGGATGATATTTTAGATGCTAATGACAATGATTATGAGGACAATAAGAGTAATATTCCGACACGGGATAAATTAACATATAAAAATGGTTATTATGTTGATGTGACGGCATTGTTTATTGATATTGTAGATTCATCCAAACTAACAGATGGACATAAAAGACCTACGTTAGCAAAAATGTATAGATGTTTTTTATCCGAATGTGTTGCGATAATGAATTCTTATGAGATTTGTAAGGAAATTAATATTAATGGAGATTGTGTTTGGGGAGTATTTGAGACACCTAACATAGATGATGTTGATGCAGTAATAGATGTTGCAGCAAAACTTTGTAGTATGATTAATGTATTAAATTACAAGTTGAGTAAAAAGAAATATGAAAAAATAGATGTGGGGATTGGAATTGATGATGGAGTTGCTTTAATGGTTAAAGCAGGATATTCTGGAAGTGGTTTGAATGATGTTATTTGGATGGGAGATGTAGTGAATTCAGCCTGCCATTTAGCAAATAAGGCAGGCAGAGATTTTAGAGAACCAATATTGATTACAAGCAAAGTCTACAATAATGTTTTAGAAGCTACGCAGAAATTGCTCACTAAATGTACAGTAGATGGAACAACTTACTATGAGGGGAATATTATTTGGGATCCGATAGAAAACTGGTATAAAGAAAATTGTAGATAAAATCTTTGTAATATTTAATTTGATACATTTTAAATAGTTTTGCAGTAGATAAAGGCTATTCTTGGCTTGTTAGATTAAGAAACATATGAGGAATCGGTTTTGCAGAATACAGTTCTTGCTAAGATAAAAAGAATGGTAATAATAATCAATAAATGAAAGGCAGGTTTTGATAAGATGAATGCATCTTTTTATAACGAAATCAAAGAAATTTTAATTTCGGCGAGAAACAAAGTCTACCAAACTGCCAATTTTGCAATGGTTGAAGCTTACTGGAATATAGGAAAATCAATCATTGAAGAACAGGGTGGTAATGAAAAGGCGGAGTATGGGACGGGTTTATTGAAAGAATTATCAAAGCAAATGACTCAAGATTTTGGGAAAGGATTTACCGTTGCAAACTTGAAAAATATGCGGCAGTTTTATTTAACGTTTCCAAATGGCTACGCACTGCGTAGCGAATTGAGTTGGACGCATTATCGGCTTTTGATGCGAGTGGAGAATGAAAATGCACGAGAATTTTATATGCAGGAAGCTGTAAAATCTCAATGGAGTACCAGACAACTTGAGCGTCAGATAAATTCTTTCTTCTATGAAAGGTTATTATCCAGTAAAAATAAAGAGCAAGTTGCAGCGGAAATTCAGACACTGGAGCCGGCGAAAAAACCAGAAGATGTTATCCGTGACCCATATGTGTTGGAATTTCTCGGGTTGCCACCTAATGATGATTTTTATGAAAGTGATTTGGAACAAGCGTTAATTACACATTTGCAAAAATTCCTTTTGGAACTTGGCAGAGGCTTTTCATTTGTTGCAAGACAGAAAAGAATAACGTTCGATGGACGTCATTTTAGAATTGATCTTGTATTTTATAATTACATCTTAAAATGTTTCGTTTTGATTGATTTAAAGGTTGGGGACTTAACACATCAGGATTTAGGGCAGATGCAGATGTATGTTCATTATTATGAACGAGAGCTTATGAATGAGGGAGATAATCCACCGATTGGTATTGTGTTATGTGCGGACAAAAGTGAATCTGTGGTCAAATATACGTTGCCAGAAAATGAAACACAAATTTTTGCTTCGAAATATAAATTATATTTGCCAAGTGAAGAAGAATTATTGAGGGAGTTAAATCAGGAATATCAAGCTTTGGAAGCTGGTATGATAGGGGAAGAGAATATTGACGGTGAGAAAGAAGAGTAGATTTTACATCAAGGTGATGCAAAATTAATGGTATTTATATTTTGTGGGAAACGGGTTGAATGAGCGGTATTAGTACTGTATAGATATTGCCAATATTTTCGTGATTATGTGGGGATATGATTTGAATTTGTACTCACGTGGAGACGGTTGTTCTTTTGTCCCAACATCGAGACAAGAGTACTTGTCTCGATGAACGCGGCAGTCGGCAAATCGAGATGCAAGCATCTCGGCTTGCCTCGTTGCTCGCGCAAAAGCCAGATGACACGATAGAGATCGACTTAGACCTGGACGAGCTGGATGCCACCAGTGCCGAGTTGAAAGCAACCTATCAGGAAATCAAAGATTATGTGTTGAAAGAATTAGTGTATATTTAAAGCGTAGAAAGCTCCTTCGGGAGTTTTTTGCTGTTTATAAGATAAATTCTGCCGGAGATTTTGACTTAATGATTTGATTTATAAAACTGGCAATGATACAATTAGCGTAATTTGTAAGAAAGCAGAGAAAATATGAGTGAAAAGTTACTGATTGTTGAAGATGACAAAAAATTAAATGATGGAATCCGTCTGGCTTTAAAGAATGATGCTTATTTCTTTTATCAGTGCAGAACTTTGCAGGAAGCTAGAGAAATCTTGAAAAAGGAAGATATCACATTGGTTTTATTAGATGTGAATTTGCCGGATGGGAATGGGATTGATTTTGTAAGAGAAATAAGGAAAAATAGTCAGGTGCCGATTATTCTGCTTACAGTAAATAACATGGAAGTAGATATTGTAACAGGATTGGAAGCTGGGGCAAATGATTATATTACGAAACCGTTTAGCTTGATGGTTTTGCGTGCAAGAGTGTCTGTGCAGCTTAGAAATAAAGAGGCAGCAGCTAAGAATTCTATGGAGCTTGATGGATTTGAGTTCTATTTCGATAAAATGGAATTTTTCAAAGATGGAGAACCTATTGAACTTAGTAAGACAGAACAAAAGCTCCTTAGAGTGCTGTGTGAAAACAGAGGAAAAGTATTGAAACGGGAATATCTGATTGACGAGGTATGGCAGGGGGATACAGAGTTTGTGGATGCCCATGCCTTGACTGTTGCTATCAAACGCCTCAGAGACAAATTAGAAGATGATACGCAGAAGCCTGAATATATCAAGACGGTTTATGGAATTGGTTATACATGGGCGGTGAATGGATGATAGAAACAATTATGTTGATTGTAGTTATATTTGTCCTGAGCGGAGTTTTTTGGTACAGCTTTTTTTATCAGAAAGAAAAAAAGCTTTTGAACCGGCTGCAGCAAATGCTGGATTGTGCAATAGATGGAGAATTGGAACGGACAGAAGTATCAGAAGAAAAGTATTCTGCTCTTGAAAACAGCATGAAACAATATATAGACAGTAGCTTTCTGGCAGGAAAAAATCAACAGGAACAGAAAGAAGTGATACAAAAACTTATTTCAGATATTGCGCATCAGACACTGACTCCTATTTCAAATCTGAAAATCTATGGAGAAATACTCTCTGAAGTGAGTAATGAAAATCAGGATGAGATAGCTACCATTTTGGAGCAAACAGAGAAATTAGATTTTTTGATACAATCATTGGTCAAATTATCACGGATGGAGAGTGGAATTATCGCAGTACATTCGGAGGATACTACTATTAAGCAGATGCTTGAATCTATACAGCAGCAGTTTAACGTAAAAGTAAGGGAGAAGAATATTACTCTGAGCCTATGTGACACGGATTTGCATGTTCGATGTGATTCAAAATGGACAGTGGAGGCACTCGGAAATATTGTAGACAATGCGATTAAATACACAGCATGTGGGGGAAATGTTCAGATAAAAGTCGAGCAGTATTCTTTTTTTGTAAAGATTGATATCATTGATGATGGCATTGGAATAGAAAAAGAAGAAATACCAAAGATATTTGGAAGGTTTTATCGGAGTCTGTCAGTGGCAGACCAGCCAGGAGTAGGAATTGGCTTATTCCTTGCAAGAGAGATCATTCAGGCACAAAAGGGGTATATAAAAGTGACATCAAAGAGAGGAAAGGGTTCTACATTTTCTGTGTTTCTTCCGATAGCAAAGAAGGAATAGTATCAAAACTGTGACATTTCAGAAACCAGATGGAGACATTGTTATGATAAAGTCTGTATTGTAAAGATCAATACAGGCTTTTTTGATGGGAGGATGGCATGAATATATTAAAAGCAGTAAATTTACGAAAAATATATGGGCAGGGAGAAACAGAAGTCAGGGCTCTTGATGGTATAAACCTGGAAGTAGAAAAAGGGGAATTTGTAGCGATTGTTGGAACCTCTGGAAGTGGAAAGTCTACATTGCTTCATATCATTGGTGGTTTGGATAATCCAACATCCGGTCAGGTCATTGTTGACGGACAGAATTTAAGCCATATGCCAGATGAAGAGCTTACTATTTTTAGGCGTAGAAATATTGGATTTGTATTTCAACAGTATAATCTGGTTCCGATGCTGAATGTATGGGAAAATATTGTTCTTCCTGTAAAACTGGATGGAAAAAAGATTGAAAAAGGTTATGTAAATGAAATTATAGATACACTGGGTATTCGGACAAAACTGGAAAATCTTCCAAGTGCACTGTCAGGGGGTCAGCAGCAAAGAGTGGCAATCGCAAGAGCATTAGCAGCAAAACCCGCTATTTTGCTGGCAGATGAACCGACAGGCAATCTGGACTCCAAAACGAGTCAGGATGTATTGGGACTTTTAAAAGTCACCAGTAAGCGTTTTCATCAAACGATTGTAATGATTACTCACAATGAGGAGATTGCCCAGATGGCTGACAGGATTTTACAGATTGAAGACGGAAAAATTGTTTCAGACAGTGGTTTGGTATAGTGAGGGCGATTATATGGTAAAAGTAGAGAATAAAGAAACGTTACGATTATTGACGAAACGTTTTATGAAAATGAACCGAGCAAGAAATATTATTGCCGTTATTGCAATCATGTTGACATCACTGTTATTTACAAGCCTCTTTGTGGGGAGCGTATCCATGATACTTTCCAAAAGAGCAACGGAAATTAAGCAATTTATGGATTCATCCCATGCTATTGCGCAGAATTTGTCAGAAGAAGATGCGGAGAGATTGCAAAAAACAATAGAACAAAGTGATGAGGTGGAACGATATGGAACAGGCATTTTTCTGGGAGCAGGAAGAGATAAACATTTTGGCTTTTCAGTAGAAGTTAGATATGCAGATAAAAATATGGCAGAAAGCTTTAATTGTCTGCCAACTACAGGAAGACTGCCAGAGAAGGAAAATGAAGTAGCAGTCAGCAGCTTGGTACTGGAAGCACTGGGAGTTACACCAAAGATTGGGGAAGAAGTCACGCTGACGTGGGAAGTAAATCCAATGCTGAAACAATACAAAACAGATACATTCCAGATATGTGGATTTTGGCAGGGTGATAAGGCTGTTTTAGGTCAGATGGTCTGGGTATCTGAAGCCTATGCGAAGGAGAATTGTTATCCTGTTACACAGAAAGAATTAGAAAATGGTATCTATAATGGGGGAAAGGAGTATTCTGTCTGGTACAAGAATCTTTGGAATCTGGAAAAGAAAACAGAAAATATATCTAAGACAGCAGGATTTACGAAAGCAGGGACAGGATTGGAGATCAATCCGGCATATAATCTTTTTGAAGAGGATTCATTTTCATTCACTTCCCTTATTGTAATGGTACTGTTTGTGATATTGGCTGGTTACTTAATTATTTATAATATTTTTAATATATCCGTGAAAACGGATATTAGAGCCTACGGATTATTGAAGAACGTGGGAACAACAGGAAAACAATTGAAAAAAATTGTACGTATGCAGGCATGGAAATTGTCAGCAGTGGGGATTCCAATCGGATTGATCTTCGGTTATCTTGCAGGTTTTTGTATGTCGCCGTCTCTGACAGCAGATGCCCAAATCAATGCACAGGCAGGACAGACTACACAGACAGTAGTATCAGCTAATCCTTTGATTTTTTTTGCAGCAGCACTTCTGACACTTTTAACGGTGTATTTATCCTGTCTACGGGCTTGTAAAATGGTGGAAAGAGTTTCGCCTGTGGAAGCCCTACATTTGGCAGAAGGAGAGCAGTCACAGAAGAAAATAAAAAAGAATACGTCTGTAACCTGGTGGGGAATGGCAGTTCAAAATGTGTTCCGTAACTGGAAAAAGGGGTTGATTGTTATGCTTTCTATCGCTCTTTCTATGGTAGTGGTCAACTGTATTGTGATGTTGGTGCAGGGATATGATTTTGAGTCTTACCAGAATATAGTTTTAGCATCTGATTTTCAACTGGATCAGATGACCGACACTTTATCGAATACAAATTTCAACGGTATTACACCTGAAATCAAAGAGATTCTGAATAAGTGTCCGGAAAGTGAGAAAACAGGATATGTGTATTATTCGGAAGAAAGACATAAGATGGAACCGGCACTTTTGAAAACATGGGAGACATTGGCAGAAAAAAACAAAGAAAACTGGACAGATTATGAAAAGCAAATCTGGGAGGAAACAAAAGCGGATAATACTGTAAAGGTTCATTTCCTCGGAATTAGTGAAGCGGTGTTTGATATGTTAGAATGGAAAGGGGAAAAATGTTCCTGGGATACGTTTAAAAGTGGGGATTATGTGATTGTGGACTATAGTGATAAATATACAGAACAACCAGTTTCTTATTATCAATCTGGCGAGACTTTTAAAATGGAGTACGGAAACGGAAAGCAGAAAGATTATGGGGTAATCGGAGAAGCTATGATGCCATATTCCCTGGATTATCCGTATGCAGATTCTGTTTATATTACAGTAATGGTCCCAGAAGAAGAGTATTTCACCCAGACAGAAAATCAATCAGCAATGTATGCTACTATTGATGCCAAGAAGGGAGAGGATAAGCAAGTAAAAGAATACATTGATAAAAATGTTTTGAAAGAAAATGATATGATAAATGTTTCTTCTGTATTGGATATGAAGGCGAGCTTTAGGCGGTTTGTCAGTAAATATTATATGATCGGTAGTTTTCTTGTCGTTATTTTAGCCTTTATTGGTATTATGAATTTCTTTAATACAACAGCAACTTCTGTAATTAGCAGAAAAAAAGAACTGGCACTTTTGGAAGTTGTTGGAATGACGAAAAACCAGATATCGAAAATGCTAGTGGCTGAGGGATTCCTATATTTGGGAGGCGCATTTATGATTGCAGTATTGTTAGTTGTGGTTGGAGCAAAGCAGATTTTAATAAATACGCTCGGTACGGCATTTTTCTTCCGGCTGCATCTTACGATAGTGCCATGTGTGATTATGATTCCAATTTTGGTTGGGATTGCGTATGTGATACCAAAGTATCAGTTTGAAAAGATGAGTCGGGAAAGTGTTGTTGAAAGAATCCGCAAGGAATAGAAACAAGGTATCAATTAGGCGTATGGATTTGCTGATCCATGCGCCTCTTTTTTAAGGAAATTATAATTCCATATCATGTGACATTTTCTTAGATCGAACAGGCTGATTTTGTCGCATCTCCTGTTTCCTCTGATATTCAAGTTCCCATGCACGATGGGAGAAAACATGGGATTCAAAATACTGGTTTTATCCTTTTGCACATTCAGTTCTTTCCGTTCCGTAACTTTAGCTTTGAGTTTCTTTTTAACGGTGTTGTATTTATTCAGTATTGGATTAAAATGATTCATCCAGTCATGGATCACTTCTTTTTGCATCTCATTGTGGAGCAAATGATATTGTGTAAAAATCATGTGATTTCGGATTACTTCCAATGTTTCTGCAATTATCGGAATAGACTTTTCTACAGCTTCAGCCAGTTTTGCTACCTTTGCTTTTAATTCTCGGAGCATTTTGTTATCCGCACGAATCTGACGGTTGATTTCACAGCGGTCTGCTATCATGCCTTTCTTTTCCATATTCTGGGCAATGTAGCCTTCATGGATGGTTGGCTGTTCGGTGATTCCCTGATCTGCAAAGCTGCGGTGATCAATGGTAGCATTTATCTGATTACGTGCAAGCATTTTATTTACGGCAACTGCCCAGTTTGCCCGCCAGATACAAAGTTGTTCATCACTGTTCCATTGTTCGGAAATAGGATTTTGTCTGCCATATCGGCTACTCTTGGGGTGCTTATCAATCCGTTCATATCCTTTTTCCTGTGCAACAGAGGAAGTCAGATATTCTTTCTTTTTCCCAACTTTATAGCGATATTGCTTTTCCCATCCCTGTTTCTGAGCAGTTTTAAATTCAGAAGCAGTAAACCCTTTTTCTTCCCCATCTTTGATACAGAGATATTCTTTTTCTGTTTTATACTGCCATGTTCCATTTTCATTTAATGGTCGGACAGTAAGAAGAATGTGTGCATGGGGATTGTGACCATCTGTATTGTGAATGGCAAAATCAGCACACATTCCCATATCTACAAAATTCTTTTTAATAAAATCCTGAAGAAAAGAAATATTGCTGTCTTTATCCAACTCAACGGGGAGTGCGACAACAAATTCTCTTGCAAGTCGGCTGTCTTTGGTCTTTTCGTTTTCTTCCACAGCATTCCAGAGTTGTTCCCGGTCATTCCATTCCGATGGAGCCATTGGAGGAAGCATCACTTCCTGATAGATTAGCCCATGCTTTCTGGTATAGTCATGCTGGATGCCGTCATAATCATTGTACATCCGGCTACAGCTCATATAAGCAGAAGCAGCAACAGCAGACCGACCGGAACCACGACTGACGGCTTTAGCTTGCATATGATAAATTGCCATATCTGGCACCTCCTTTTTATGCCCGTATCCGGGCAGTTTTGGTTTTAAAATCTTTTGGTTTGGTACTATGGTTTTAGATAACTGACAGTGGCATATTTCTGGTAATAAATGAGGAAAGAGAGTAGTACCACTGTCAGTGAAAAGTAATCATTGTGTTATACTTTTTCGAGTCAATTCTGGTTCGGAGCATGATTGTTCAACAGGATTTTTTTCGCCTGTTTTAAATTAGCTGTTGCATTGTCCTGACGAATATTCCGGTTATTGATACGGACAGGAATACATCTCTCCAGAATACGGTCATAAATTCGCTTGTGTGCGATATCAGCGGCGTTATTCAGCTCTGATAAAGTGAGATTGGTCGTTATGATCAGGGGCTTTTTACTGCGGTAACGACAGTCAATCACATTGAATACCTGTTCCAGTGCAAAGTCAGAGTTCCGCTCGATTCCGAGATCATCAATAATCAGAAGACTGTAGCGGTTTAAGCTGTTGATGAACTGGTTTCTGTCTTCAAAATGCATTCCGGTAAGGGTATTCAGAATCCGGGAAAAGTTGGTCATCAGTACAAGAACGCCTTTTTCCAAAAGGGCATTGGCAATGCAGCCTGCAAAAAAAGATTTTCCAGTACCGACATCACCCCAGATGAGAAGTCCGGAAGCGTTTGCTTTCATCTCTTCCCAGTTACTTACATAATTGTGTGCAAGTTTCATTTCCGGATTGATGCCGTTATCTTTGGAAAAGGTGTAGTCATAAAGTGATTTGTCCTGTAAGCCGCTGGTTTTAAGATGCTCTATTTCCATTTGTTTTTCATGAAGTTTTCTCTGGGCTTCCTCCTGTTCAAAGATCTCCTGCTGGCACTTACAGCGGATGGAAGGAATAAGAACCTTTCCCTGTAATTCATGCCTGCACTGTCTTGGCGTATTGCATTTGGAACAGTAGATCAGGTGATTTGTTTCGTTAAAATATTCATCAGACTGAAGCTCTCTGTTTGGTGTGATAGCTGTTGGTTTTTCTGTAAATGTTGTCATAATGTTTCGTATTCCTCACTTTCATAATTTCGTTGCCGGGAAACAGGATGATCCTGTCTTGCCCAACTGATGATGGTAGCTGCATGGTTCTGGTATTGCTTTCCGGTAGAAGCCATATAACCGGATAAGCGTTCAATATAATCCTGCCAGTCAGGGATTGTCTGCCGGATATCTTCAAGCTCTTTTTCTGACAGAAAAACATTTTGAAATGTTCCATAGGGTGAGCGTGGCTCTTTACTCCCTCTTATTGTTAAATGGTTCTTTTTTATCTCTTTCTTATTACTGGACAGTTTTCTGTCTGTATCAGGGAAAGAATCCTGTCTGTCAATAGGACAGTTTTCTGTCTGTCTTAGGGAAAGAAATCTGTCTGTATAGTGGATGGTTTCTTTTGGGAGTTTTACATAAATTCGATTGGGCTGTCCGGGTCCCTGCCGTTTTCGGAAGATAAGCTCTTGTTTTTCCAGTACTGCCAGAGCAGTTTTTACCGTCATCTGGCTTTTGTGGAGAACTTCTGCCAGTGCTTCAATTGTAAAGTAAATGAACACATGACCATCGATATCTGACCAGCCCTCATTTTTCTGGGAAAGCCTTGCACGGTCGAGCAGGATCATATAAAGCATTTTGGCAGTTTCGTTTATTTCCATGTCCAGAAGAAAACGGGGAAACATCATATAAGATGGCAGGCTTGTGTCTGCTGTCAGAAAGTCCGTCATGTGTTCACCTCCAATCACAATGGTTTATTCTCCAAGGAAATCCCAGTCTATATCACGATCCGGCTGTTCTTTTTCAGGAGCTGGAAAGGGCATCCTGATGGGGGATTCCCTTTCCAACATGCCTGCAGTCAGCCCGGACAGAAAAATCGGCAATGACTGTTTCAGGCTGTGTTCCACTGCTTCTACAATCTGTTTCACAAAAAGTTCTTCCCGTTCCCTTGTTTCCAGATAGGGATCAGCCTGAGTGCGGTAGTAGCGGTCAAAATAATCGACCAGTGCAAGGGAGATTACCTGGCTGTAAGATTTAAAATTCTGTCTGTCCATCGTCTGTAAATATTCCCAGGCTCTCCGTTGCTGTTCTTTGTCCAGATTAAAACGCAGGTTTGTGTTGCGGATATTGTTCTGCATGGTTTATCCCCTCCTTTTCAGGCTCATATAAGCCAGAGATTCATAACCTTTGGCAGTGGCACAGATATCATCAAGGATGGTAACTCGTGCTTTGTCATACGTTCCAAAGTTACGGATCAGGCATCCACCGCCTCCGACCACATACAGGCGCATCAGGTCAGGATTGTATTCATATTTGCGGAGTGTGGCAAAAATATCTGTGACATACTGTCTGGCAACAGCAGTAATACAATCCAGATAAGGCGCTGAAATGTCAGCGGTTCCAAACCGCAGAATCTGTTCTACTGTGGATTCTTCAATTTTCACTCCGAATTTGTCCAGAACAGCGTTTTTAGCGGCAATCATGCATTGGTTTACGCCAAACTTTTCTGTCCAGCACCGGCTTTCTTGAGCTTTCTTATTGTTGATATACAGAATGTTCATGGTTCCGTTGCCGATATCTGCAAGAAGATTTGTCCCCTTGAAATCTCCAAGTCGGTTTACGATAGCCGGATATCCCTGCGGGTAAAGGCTGCATCCCACAAAGCGGAGATGATCCTCTTTGCTGTTAAATCGGTAATGGACTTCTGGATTCTGGAGCAGATAGGAACGAAAAGCTTCTCTTTGATTTCTGATCCATGTCAGAGGAAGCCCGGCAGCCAGATGAACGTCTGCTTCACGGATGGAAAAGACATTCAGTTCCCTTGCAATCGCCATGAGAGTTAGAAGATAATATTCTTCGTCCATAGCTTTATCTGGGATAAATTCTTTGTGTCCTTCGCCAATCCGGTAGTAAATGCCGTTATATTCCAGAATATTCCCGGTGAAGATGGGTTCTGTTTCATAGGCTTTGATTCCGGTTGGTGTGACGGTATTTGCTGTTTTCATGTTGCCGTAGCCGTGATCTACAGCAATGATTTTTGTGTTTCTGAGTTCTCGCATAAAAAATACCTCCGTTTTCGTATTGATTGATTCAGCAGGTCGTACCGGTGTGGTACTGCTTTGCTGTGAGATAAGCATACGAAGATCGGAGGAAAAAGGCATTGAGGGGAAATTGAGCAGGAATTGAGAAAAAAGATATATTGTGCTTACGTTCTTCATGTACTCTTGTTGTGATTTCATTGTTTTTTATCGTATAATATGGATACTGGAGGTGGTTTGGATGAAATACAAGATTTTAGTTGTCGATGATGATAAAGAATTGGTGAAAATGCTTTGTAGTTATTTTAATATGAAACAATATGAAACCATTACGGCTACAGATGGAATGGAAGCATTAAATAAAATAAAAATGAAACCGGATATTATTTTGTTGGATATCAATATGCCACGCATGGATGGGATTGAAGTACGTCGTCTGATACGCAGTAAAGTGTTATGTCCGATTTTATTTCTGACAGCAAGAGTTGACGAAGATGATAAAATTAATGGGTTGCTTTCGGGTGGGGATGATTATATTACGAAACCATTTAGTCTTCGGGAGTTGGAAGCGAGGATTGTTACAAACATAAAGAGAGAAGAAAGGCATCAACAAAAAACGGAATACCGTTTCATGGATGAAATGCTGATTGATTATTCTGAAAAAATAGTAGCTATAGCTGGACACAGGATGGAGTTCACAAAAATTGAATATCAGATTATTGAATTCTTATCCATGCATCCAGGGCAGGTGTTTGATAAAGAACGTATATATGCACAAGTCTGCGGATATGATGCGGAAGGGGACAGTAGAACGATAACGGAATTAGTACGGCGTATAAGGAAAAAAATAGCGGATTATTCAGAAAAAGAATACATAGAAACTGTATGGGGGATTGGATACCGATGGAAAAAATAAGAAATTTGTCACTGAAAAAAACAATTCTGCTTTATTTTGTAATCAGCTTAACGGCAGCATTTCTGTTATCTGGATTTACAGTTCATTTTGCAAGAAATATGCAGAATAAAATATGGGAAAAATATATTGATTATGCAGATTATACGGACGTGTTTCAGCAATATGGAAAGAAATACGAGATTGAGATATCAAGACCTAATCAATCGCAGATGAATCGTTTGGACCATCATCTTTCGGAAATGTGTGACTTTATGGAAACATATTCGGTACTGATTTTTTCGATTGTTGGGAGTGTTGTTGCGGTATTCTTTTTTTATAAAAATAAGTTAAAGACACCTCTACAGGAACTAAAAGATGCCTCGCAAATGATTGCAGATAATGAACTGGATTTTCATGTGTCCTATGAAAATAAAGATGAGATGGGAACTTTGTGTAAAGAATTTGAAATGATGCGAAGTGATTTATCAGATAACAACAGAAAGATGTGGCGAATGATTGATGACGAGAAGGCTTTGCGGAATGCAATTGCACATGATATACGTTCTCCACTTTCCATATTGCGTGGGTATCAGGAAATGCTCTTAGAGTTTGTTTCTGCTGAGAGTATAAAAACAGAGGATGTTATTGATATCTTACAAACAGGCATGTATCAGATTGACCGTATAGAGCATTTCACGGAAAACATGAGAAAAATGTCCCATTTAGAACAGAGGGAACTGCAATGCTCAGAGATAGAATTATCGGAACTGGCAAAAAAGATTGAGGCAGAAGCTGCCATGCTGTCCAAGAAGGAAAGTAAATTATGTAAGGTAGAAAGAGTGCAGGAACAAAACATTGTGGAAGTGGATGAGGAACTTGTCATGGAAGTGACAGACAACTTACTGGAAAATGCGGTTCGATATGCACAAAAAAGTATTGCTTTGCAGATAAAGAAAAAGGATGGTTTTCTTATAATTTCTGTTGAAGATGATGGAATAGGATTTGTGGATACTGAGGAAAAAGTAACAGAGCCATTTTATCATAAGAATCCACAAGATGATTTAAAGCATTTTGGCCTTGGTATGTATATTTCTCGTATTTTCTGTGAAAAGCATGGAGGAAATTTGAAAATATATAATGCCAGACAAGGCGGTGCTCATGTAGAAGCTCTTTTCAAAGCTGAATAAAAATACTTTATAAGGCTGAAATCACAAATAAAGTGGTTTTAGTCTTTTTTGTTGTGAATTTATTGAGAATTGATTTGTATGATGTTGTTAAAGAAATAAAGAAAGGAAGAGATACAATGAAAACAATCATAAAAAGAAGTATACTTGATTATTTAAAGAACCCTGTTTTGTGGATTGGCTTGATTATTATAGTCGTCAGTATGTATCAATGCCTGTCACCGTATTTGCAAATTCATTATATCAAACAGAATGAACAGGTCACACAAAATGAAGTAGCATTGGAAGATGCCGATGTCATGGATGGGTATATTCCCACATCTGATGATAAAGAAAGAAGAAGGGAGTGGGAAGATACGATCAAAGAGACGTTAATGGACACATCCCAAAATGGTTTTGGATTTAGCAGACAGGAAGCAGATCATATAATGAAAGAAATTCAGAATATGGATGTAAAGACTGCTTCTGGGTTTTTGGAATCCCAATATGGCTATTATAATGCAATATATGCTTATGAGGACCTTGAAATTCATAAGGGGACAGCAGAAGAAATCAATCATTATATCGAGCGGAAATTATCCGAACATTCTTTTTCCTGGTACTTTGCCAAAAAGTTCACGGATTTTGCAGGATTGCATATGGCCTTTTTTGCAACAGTCTTGCTATCATTTTTATTTATTCAGGATACACGAAAAAATACCTATGAATTATTACATACAAAGCCTGTTACGGCAATCCAATATATATGTGGGAAAATAATAAGCGGATTCATTAGTATGTTGGGCGTATTAGTGATTTTGAATGTTATATTCTTTATGCTGTGTTTGAAAACGTCTTTAGAATCGGGCTTTTCGGTAACACCAATTGATTTTTGTGTGAATTCTCTGATCTATATTGTTCCGAATCTTTTGATGATATGTTGTGTCTATACAATTACGGCATTAATATTTAAAAATCCGCTTCCGGCAGCACCAATCTTGTTTTTACACATTATATATTCAAATATGCTGACCATGAAGAATGATATTTATTATATGAGACCGTTCTCTATTATGGTGCGATTTCCTGGCAGGTTTTTTGAAACACATGCAGCCAAAATGTCAAATATAAATCAGATTATGCTTGTGATTTCATCTGTTATATTAGTATTTATTTCTGTCATAATCTGGAAAAGGAGGAGGGTTCATTGAAAACGGAACTAAAAAACTGCCTGTCGTTATATAAGATTTTTTATTCATGTGCATTTATACTGATATTGTGTGTTATTCATCCGATTATATACTATGAAGAAATCGGTTCAGCAATTCAGTCTCCAATAGCATTTTTAACAATTATTTTTTGTAGTGACACATATTTGATGGAAGTAAAAAGTAAGCGTGCCGATGTATTTCATTTGTATGATCAAAAAAAGCAGTTAAAAGTAATATCGCAGAGAGTGGGCGTTCAAATATTATATTTATTAATACTTTCTTGTGTTGGATATGTTTTGTTTTTCTGGCAAAAACCGGGCAGTGTAAACGAAGGCATTTCGGGTATTCAGATATTTCTTTTATATTTCATTGCAATGTTTGGAACTATCTGGCTTTGGAGTATATGCTCTGTGATTTTGTGTACATTGCTTCGAAATATGTGGGCAGGTATTGGATGTTTATTTGGAATTGTCATTGGACTTATATCAAAAGCGGGAAGTTCATTTTTCGGAAATCTGGGATTGTTTTCTTTCAGCTTTTGTGAACCTACTCAATTAATGTCCGAGAGTTGGATTTATGGAACGCTTGTGTCTTTTATAGCGGGGCTGTTTTTATTTGCAGTATTACCAATGGCTTTAAAGAAAAGAGGATAGATTATGAGTATTAGAATAAATGATTTAACAGTTAGATTTAAAAATGGTGTAGTTGCAGTAAATAAGGCATCTCTTGAAATACCTAAGGGAATTTACGGACTTTTGGGAGAGAATGGTGCGGGAAAAACCACGCTGATGAGGGTTCTTACAACTGTTTTAAAACAAACGGAAGGAATGGTTTCCCTTGATGGAATTCTGTATAACGAGGGAAATTATGAGAAAATACAGAAAAAGATTGGTTATCTTCCACAGGAAATCGACTTATACCCGAATCTTACGGTGAAAGAATGTCTTGTATATATGGGGGGACTGTCAGGAGTAGCCAGAAATGACCTCGAACAAAGAATTACCTATTATCTGGAAAAGACTTCTCTTACAGAGCATCAGAATAAAAAAATGCGGCAATTATCTGGTGGTATGAAGAGACGTGTCGGACTCATACAGGCACTTCTTAATAATCCGGATTTTTTGATTATTGATGAACCAACAACTGGGTTAGATCCGGAAGAAAGAATTAGGATCCGCAATCTTCTGGTTGATTTTTCAAAGGATAGAACTGTGCTGTTTTCCACTCATGTAGTAGAAGATTTAGCAGCAACCTGTACACAGCTTGCCATTATGAAAAAAGGGAATTTTTTATATTCCGGAAGCGTGAGTGGATTGCTGGAAAATGCAAAGGGCTGTGTTTGGAATTGTACGGTACAAAATGCAGAAGAAGCCCGTTTGTTAGAAGCCAATTATTCTATTTCATCTAAGCAGTATGTAGAAAATGGAATTCATATGAAAATATTAAGCAAAGAAAAGCCAAATGAGAAGTGTGTCCCGGATAATGATATCACTTTGGAAGATGCGTATATTTATTTGACGAATAGTTGAATATAACGGCGGGCAAGTTGCCCGCCGTAAATTGTACTTATTTTGTTAAAAGACCGGATAGAGTTTTTCCAATGGAAAATCCAATCTGTGGATATAACTCCTGAATCTCCCGATATTTTGCTTCAATCATTTCAGGCTCATCAGCCCAGATCTTTTCATATATTTTGAAAGCCTTTTTAAAATGTGTTTTGGCGTGTGAAAGATTGGCGGTCATCAGATAAACGGTTCCAAGGTTTTCCTGAACTTTGGCATAATCCAGACAGTCATCAGAAGGGTATTTCTTGATGATGCCGGATAATTTTTGCAATTCGGAGATTCCTCTTTCGGGTTCCTGCTGTTCTGTCAGGAACATTGCATAATTGGCAATCTGAGGTATGCTGTCATTTATATGAAGCAGGTTAAATTGGTCAAGCAGTGAGATGCTTTTTCCCATGTGTTCTCTTGCAAGATCGGGATAACCGTTCATGCGGTAAAGTCCTCCGAGATTGGCATGAAGGTTAGAAACGAGGCGAGCATTGTCAGCAGTGATATTTTCTATCTGGGCAAGTTCACTTTTTCCGATGCCGGCGATTCCGTAAAGAAAAACATGACGGTTTTCCTCAAGCATGGTATATAATTCTTCCAGTTCTTTATCTCTTCCGATAAAATGACGGCATGGTTTCGGAACCTCACTATCCATAATATAATCCAGCACAATGGGGGACAGGGCACCTCCGGCAATTAAATTTTAATTTTTAGTATCACGTTTGACAAATTGTCGCTCCATGCCAAAAGAAATCAGCTTTGCAAGAAAAAGCAGACGTGAGCTGGCTGGTTTGTACAGAGAAGCCAGATTTTTCTTTTTCGCATCTGAGATGCTGTCATCCTGAATGAATAAAGTGTAAATATCCTGTATAGCCATATTACAGTCAGACATCAGTGGAAGAAGATTCTGGTAGATGGTATGGGCTAATTTTTCCTGATTGGATGGCTTGGAATAGTAAGCAGATATTTTAGGACTGATTTTAGCCTGACCAGTCATCCAGCGGCAAACCAGACCGTTGTCCATTGAAAAATCCTGATTTGCCGGATCATTCATAAAATCTTCAAATAATTCGTATAAAAAATCAGGCTGACTCATTTGATTACTTTCGCTGATATGATTTTTTAAACAAGTGCTAATAGAAGAAAAATCGCACCGATTCAATTTCTATTCAATGTGGTTTTCCGGCAGGTTCTGTAAAATAAGCTCAGATTATCTTTTACTTCTGCAAGCATATAAGGATTGTGTTTACTTTTACGCTTAAATATAATATAATTTAAGCACAAAAGTAAATATCAAGGATAAGGAGGACAACTATGTCAACATCAGATATTTTGGAATTGCTAATTGAAAAAGACAATGGATATTTGATTACATCGAAGGCCGTTGAATCAGGTGTATCAAAGCCATCTGTCTCAAAATACGTCAGAGAGCATGATATGGAAAAAGTGGCACATGGCATTTATATCTTAGATAATGTGTGGCTAGATGAGTTGTTTGTACTCCAGCAACGAAATAAGAATATTATTTATTCGGGCGAGACCGCCCTTTATTTGCATGGTCTTATCGACAGAGAATACAGTCATATTTGTTTCACTGTTCCTACCGGGTATAATGCAACACATATCAAAAAGAAAAACAAAGAAGTTCGTTACGCAACCCCAGAGATTCTTGATATAGGGACCTGTGAAATCCCGTCAAGCAGCGGTAATTTGGTTAAAGTATATGACAAGGAAAGATGTATTTGTGATTTGATTAAAGATCGAAAGAAATATGAAATTCAGTTATATCAGACAGCAATCAAGGAATATATGTCCTCGAAGGAAAAGAATCTTTCAAGATTGATTGAGTATGCGGTTAAACTTGGAGTAAGGGATGAAGTGATGATGTATGTGGAGGTAATGATATGATTCATACAGCGAAACAACTTAAAGACAAAGTAAAAAACATGTCCGGCGGGAATAGTGAAGTTGCGTAAGCACTAATTAGAACATATTTTATGGAAAGGTTCTTAGAAAGAGTTTCTGTTTCTGAATACAGGAATAATTTTATTTTGAAAGGCGGAATGCTTGTTGCTTCTATTGTCGGTGTAGACATGAGAGCTACAATGGATATCGATACCACTGTGAAAGCATTACCTCTTAATGAGAAGGATGCTAGAGCAATCATTGAGAGAATCGGTGAGCTTCAGCTTGAAGATGGGGTAAACTTTAGGATTACATCAGTAAAAGAAATCATGGAAGAATTTGATTATCCTGGCATTAGGATGATGATACAAGCTAATCTGGAACGAATGAGACAACCTTTTAAGATCGATATTTCTACGGATGATGCAATCACGCCAGGTGCAGTGGAGTATAAATACAAGCTTATGTTTGAAGACAGATCAATTTCAGTTTTGTCGTATAATCTTGAAACTCTTCTTGCAGAAAAGATGCAGACAATTTTGGCAAGAGGACTTGCGAATACCAGAATGAGGGATTTTTATGATGTATATGAGATTATGAATTCAAAGGCTGATCAGATAAGCTTTGATGTTTTGAAAAAGGCATTTGCGGCTACTTGCATGAAGCGTGAAACTTCTTTTGGCGAGGAGGAAGTGAGAGGAACTTTAGACAAGATTAAAGATGATTTTGGACTCGACGAAATGTGGAATCATTTTAAGCGTGTAAACTATTTTGTTGATGATCTTTCGTGGGGAGAAGTATCGGAAACAATAGTAGATAATATTGAAAAAATTTCTTTTTTTTTAGCGACCAGGTTTCCTGGATCAGTGACAAAATAATAAGAATTGTAGGTGGAAGGTTTGAACATAGAAGCATATGATGCAGATTCATTGAGAAAGATGGTTAGGTTGCTTGAATATGAGAACAAGATATTAAAAGATAAATTGAAGAAAGCAGGCATTTCCTATGAAGAGGTGAATCCTTTTGAAGAAAAAATAGAAAGTACAGAAGAATATGACCTGGATCAAGGGGATCGTATTGTAAATCCACCGTATATTACAGAGAAAATGGCAATACGTTTCTTTTCTATATTTTGGGGAAGAGAAGATGTATATGCTAGAAGAGGAAAGAACGGGGGCTATTTTCCACAGTGTGCGAATCGTTGGAATGACCGGCTTTGCCCTAAACAACGTAAAGAGAAAGTGTTTTGTGATGAATGTGAAAATACTAAATGGATAAGTCTAGATGTAAAAAAAATAATTGCTCATTTGTTAGGCACAAAAGAAGATGGATCAGATGTAATAGGTGTATATCCTTTATTGCCAAATGGTACATGCAGATTTATTGTATTTGATTTTGATAATCACGAAAAAGGAGCAGAGGTTACGGACTTTGCAAATACGGATAATGAGTGGCATAAAGAAGTAGAAGCACTTAGAAAAATGTGTGAGCTTAATGGTATCAGACCTTTAGTTGAGAGATCTCGATCCGGGAAAGGGGCACATGTATGGATTTTCTTTAAAAAGGCAATACCGGCGGCAACGGCAAGAAATTTCGGATTTCTCTTATTGGATAAAGGTTCAACTTCCATCAATCTGAAATCGTTTCATTATTATGATAGAATGTATCCTTCGCAGGATGTGGCAAGCAGCATAGGTAATTTGATTGCATTGCCATTACAGGGACAGGCACTTAAAAACGGAAATAGTGCTTTTGTAGATGAAAATTGGAATGCATATTCCGATCAATGGGAGGCTCTTTTCAATAAAACAAGAAAGCTGGGAATAGAAGAGGTTGAACAATGCATGGCAAAATGGCAGGGAGAATTAGCGGAAGCTAGAGGAATGCTTGCCAATGTTGATAAGAATACCAGACCGAAACCATGGAAGAAGAAATGTGAGTTTTGTAAGTCAGATGTTGTGGGCAAGCTTCACATGGTATTGGGCAATGGAGTTTATATTGATACTTTGAATCTTATGCCAAGAATACAAAATCAGATTCGTAGTTTGGCGGCATTTGATAATCCGGAATTTTACAAAAATAAAAGGCTGGGATATTCTAATTATTATAATTTTAGTGCTGTATATTTAGGTAAAGATATAGATGGATATATACAGATTCCGAGAGGACTGCGTGAAAATGTTATACAGGAATGTGAAAAAGCAGGCATTTCAGTTGATGTTTCAGATCAAAGAGAAACAGGACAACCTATCAGAGTAGCTTTTAAAGGTGATTTGCGAATGCAACAGGAATTAGCAGCAGAAAAATTATTATCACATTCAGATGGGGTTCTGAGTGCGGCAACTGCATTTGGAAAGACTGTAGTTTGTAGTTACCTTATTGCAGAGCGAAAAGTAAATACGCTCATTTTGCTACAAAGTAAAGATTTGCTTAATCAGTGGGTTGATGAATTGAATCATTTCTTAGAGATAAGAGAAGAACCACCGGAATATGAAACAAAGACAGGAAGAAAGAAAAAACGGGATAGCGTCATAGGAATTTTGCACGGAAATAAAAATACATTGACAGGGATCATAGATGTTGCAATGGTTGGTTCAATGTACAGCAGAGGGAAATTTAATGAACGAATTAATTCTTACGGAATGGTAATTATGGATGAATGCCATCACGCAGCTTCTAACACATCTATGGAATTATTACAAAAAATAAACGCAAAATACGTGTATGGTGTTTCTGCTACACCTAAACGTGGTGACAGCCTTGATCGGATTATCTATATGCTGTTGGGACCTTTGAAACATAGATTTACTGCATTGGAGAGGGCTAAGGAACAGGGAATTGGACATTATTTTGTACCAAGATACACAAGAGTAGTTGATACTGTAGAAAGCAAGGATAATATTAATAAAGCATATAATTTGATTAGTACCAGTAAGGTGCGCAATGAAATGATTATAGATGATGTTATAACTTGTGTCGCAAGAAAACAAACGCCTGTAATTTTGACAAGATTTAAGGAACATGCAAAATTATTACATGATGCCTTAAAGGAAAAAGCAGATCATGTATTCCTTCTATATGGGGATAATTCGGATAAGGAAAATACTGAAATAAGAGTAAAATTAAAGCAGATACCTGAAAATGAATCGCTTATTTTGGTGGCAACTGGTCAGAAAATAGGAGAAGGGTTTGATTTTCCAAGACTGGATGTATTAATGCTTGCTGCACCTGTATCTTTTGAAGGACGCCTGGAACAGTATGTAGGTAGATTAAACAGAGATTATGTCGGAAAAGAAGCCGTTTATGTGTATGATTATATCGATTCGCATGTGCGTTATTTTGATAAAATGTATAATAAAAGATTGAGAACATACAGGAAGATGGGATTTTCAATCTGGACGCAAGAGTTGCAATCTAAACAAATAATAAATACAATATTTGATTCTGTAAATTATACCGAAAAATTTGAGCAAGATATTGTAGAGTCAGAAAAAATGGTGGTAATTTCCAGTCCGAATATCAGACAAGATAAGATTGACAGATTTTTATTACTAATCAAGAAGAGACAGGAAGTAGGGGTAAAGGTCACAGTTATTACAACAGACCCGGAAGATATTACTTACGGAAAGTCGGATGTATGTTATGAATTAATCAGAATAATGCAATTGGTAGGAATAAATGTGATAACAAGAACAGAAGTAGAAGAATGTTTTGCCGTTATTGATGATGAAATAGTATGGCATGGTGGGATGAATCTTCTTGGAAAAGCAGATGTCTGGGATAACTTAATGCGTATCAGAAATCCACAAGTTGCAACTGAATTGTTGGAAATTGCTTTGGGATGTTCTGAGGAGAGGAGGAAAAGTGAATAAAAAGATTAGATGCGATATATATACCAGAGTATCCACAACCATGCAGGTAGATGGTTACAGTCTG